>Ga0310691_10003814_pt1 | contig 17557 bp, 22 predicted proteins | sample 176DNAGHGlowgp2_FD_203887 | JGI IMG/M metagenome (GOLD analysis project Ga0310691, IMG submission 203887) | Sheep rumen microbial communities from Palmerston North, Manawatu-Wanganui, New Zealand - 1766 DNA GHGlow gp2 (v2) (version 2) | ecosystem: Host-associated > Mammals > Digestive system >...
GCAGAAGGTCACTAAATCCATCGAGGTCTCGTAATTAGGGATTCATCTTGATAAGAACAGTTGGGAGCAGCATCCATCAGGGTGTTGCTCCTTTTCTTCTTTTATTTCAACAGCTCAATAATTATCGGATTAGAAAATGTCTTTATCACAAGGCTTGTGGATAAGAAAAATACAAATATCTCATTCTTAATGACTAATTTTGCAACCGAGAATAAGATTTCTAGGTATAAATAGTTAAATAATGATAATTGCGTCATATTTACGCATTAAATTTCGCGAATAACAAAATAATATTAGTATCTTTGCTGCGTATCTTTAACGCAATGATTAGAAGAAAGGAGATTTAATATGAAAAATCTATTATTGAGTGCAGCAATCGGTGATATTGCAGGAAGTGCATACGAAGGACATGGCCATAGGATTAAGGACTATAACAAAGTGAAGATGTTCAGTTCCAGGGCTCATTTCACTGATGACACAGTATTGACGTTTGCCTGTGCGGAAGCATTTATCGAGAATCTCGACATGGCAATGAACATGTGGAAATGTGCGAATGAGCACCGTCATGCAGGTTTCGGGAGTAAGTTTAAACTTTGGATGGCCAACCATTACCCGAAACCATATCGGAGCCTTGGAAATGGCTCAGCCATGCGATGCTCATCAGCTGGCTGGCTTGCAAAGACAGAAGAAGAGTGTATCAAGTTGGCAACAGAAACTGCTGCTCCCACCCATAATCATCCTGAAGGGATCAAAGGAGCCGTAGCTACAGCCCTCGCTATCTTCCATTTGAAGAACGGCAAGGACAAAGAGTATATCAGGGAAAATCTCCTAAACAAATATTACCCAGACTGGGCTAACCTGAATTATTCAGATTTTCATGATGAATATACATTTAACTCAACATGCGCAGGCACTGTCGGCCCGGCAATGATTTGCTTTCTGGAATCAAAGGACTATGTAGATTGTTTGAAACTCGCCATTTCCTTGGGAGGTGACTCAGATACACTGGCAGCCATAGCAGGCCCAATGGCATATGCCTATTACAAAAAGATGCCAGATGCTATTGTTTGTCAGGCCATAAAAAAGCTGCCAGATTGGATGGTGAATGTTAACGACAAGTTTGACGAGGTTTGTAATTTATAAATAAGGATACTATGATAGGAAGTATAATTGGTGATATCGTTGGCAGTATTTACGAGTTCAGTAACATTAAAACAAAGGAATTTGAGTTCTTCAGCATGGATGGAAGTTATACTGATGACAGTATACTGACAATTGCGACAGCCGACTGGCTACTAAATGGTGGCGATGTGGCACACTACTACAGCCGATATGGAATAGAGCACCCATGGCCAATGGGCGGTTATGGTGGCGGTTTCCAGTTGTGGATAGTCCGTTCTAACAGGCAGAACGATTTTCGTCCATACAACAGTTGTGGAAATGGTTCTGCCATGCGCGTTGGCCCAGTCGGTTGGGCCTATGACACAAAAGCAGAAGTATTGGCCAAGGCAAAGGAAAGCGCAGAATGTACCCATGACCATCCAGAAGGCATCAAGGGCGCACAAGCTACAGCACTTTGCATCCTCATGGCTCGTCAGGGATCGACAAAAGAAGAAATTCGCAAGGAGATCATTCAAGAATTCGGGTATAACCTTGACTTCACTTGTGACGAAATCCGTCCCACCTACACATGGGGAGGAACATGCCAGGACAGTGTACCACAGGCTATTGTTGCTTTCCTCGACAGCAAGAACTTCGAAGACAGTATCCGAAATGCGATCTCTATCGGAGGTGACAGTGACACCATCGGTTGTATAACGGGCAGTATAGCCGAGGCATTTTATGGTATACCGAAGGATATCCGCGACAAGGGTTATGCATATCTTCCAAAGGAGTTCAAGAAAATCGTGACTGAGTTTGAGGACAGATTTGGAATGAAATAAGAACTGTTCCTAATGACAATCCCCATCGGAAAGAACGGCTAATATAGAAATAAGAAAAGGTGAAAGAACACTCCTTCACCTTTTCTTCTTCTCTACCAAAAACTTATCTAGTCTTCCCTTATAATCAGATTACGTTCCTCCTTCAAATATAAGCGTTCTTTGTAAAAATCGTACTTATCGCCGAAAAGCCTTATCAAATTCCTCACTGTACTATAAGCCGTTGTCGTACGGTAATACAAGGCCTTATTGATATCTAATGAAAAATCAAACATCCTCTCCGATTTGTTATTATGATACTCAGTCAAATAACCAGGTTCAGAAAGAGGATCTGACTTATCTTTAACCCTGATATAGACCCTGGATTCCAATTTACCCTTTTTTATTTCGTCATACTCATCGTAAAATGTTGTAGAACATTCCTCTACACATTCAATCAGTTTAAATGAAAACTCTTCGCTATTCAATTTCCGTAGTTTAAAAAGCGCATGTTCACCACCTTTGGAATTTTTGTATAGCATGGCCTTCAACAAATCAGAATCATAATTTGCTATACCATTTTTGCTTCCGCCGGAATAGTAGCCGAGGAAATCGGTTCCCCTACGCATTTCTACTATAAAAACGCTTCTTCTGACAACTATTGTTTCCATGAAATCAATATATAGATTGAAAAAACTTGGGACAAGTTAGTCCCATCCATCATTTGGATCAGACTCCGTTTCATCATCTCTATCAGGATATATCACACCTGCAGTAATAGATGATTCGTCATATGGAGATGGTGGATAATGATCGTCACTTTCGGGGGCTATGTCACCTAAATATTCAATTTGCTCATGGTCTTCCAATACACTGCTTTTCATGCCATCTAGTAATCTTGAAAACTGTTCAAAATCCAATTCACCATCCTCAAGACAGAGCTTTCCGTCATTTTTAAGTATAATCTTGTCTTTCTTCTTGAGTTCTTCTAGAAGGAGAGAAGATTCCCGATCACAAAGAGGGCATGTACCTGTACAATCACCATCATGATGACATTCCTCAGTTGTATAGCTGATCCCATTATCCTCAGCTATCTTCTTTCTGAAAGCCTTCAGAAACTCACATTTCTCTTTTCCCTTCATAAGTTTTGCTATTTTTGAAATAATTAAATCGTTCTATTCTTACAATTCCCATCTCACTCAGTTCACGCTGACTTTGATCCTGATCATCGCAACTGTTAAAGTCTGGTATGTGGGGAATCCTGCAAACTATTCTATTCCCCACTCTCTCTTTTACCAACCTTTTAAGGTTTGACCTTACCAAATCATTGTTTTTCCCTGTATATGACTCATAGATTAAGGGACTCATATCCTTAATATCAACAATGAACTCATCAACATAAGGAATCAGAGGCTCGATGTTTTCAAATGGGACATTTAGAGAGGTTTCGACTGTCGTATGCCATCGTTTCGCACCCTGATGCAGGAGATCAAGTATAAATGAACTTTGAAGAAGTGGTTCTCCTCCCCCAAATGTGGCGCCACCTCCGGATGCTATAAAATAGAGTTCGTCCTTTTGGAGGACACGCATCACCTCCTCTGGAGTCCATTCTCTGAAACGACTTGCGGGAGAAAAGCACTGAGGATTCAGGCAAAAGCGGCACCGAAGAGGACAGCCATGGAATCCGACCAAAGTCGTTATCCCATGACCATCGCTACCTATTCTCAGCCTGTTTATCCCTATCAGAGCCGTTTTCCTCATCTATCAAATGTCTTTGATGTATTCGAATAAATCTTCAAGAACCATTTTTGTCATTTGGGAAGAAATGCCATTACTCTCCAGATAGGACATCAGGTCAGACTGAATTTCAGTCTTCACTTTGAAAACTTTCATCACCTCTAAGTCAGACTTACAATCAGAAACACTCTTGATCATCTTATCATAGAAATCTCCGATCAGCCGATGTAAAACATGTTCTTCTTCTGTCATTTCCTGATGGACATCATCTGCCTTATATCTGAAAGGCAAAACCACTTCTGACAGGCAATATTGGAAATCATACATTCCTTTAATGACTGTCACGATATTATATGCGAAGTCATCCTTTTCCTTTTCTGTGACATCATCCGGATTCTTGGAAGGGAATATTTCCTTTATAACAGCTTGGAGGGCCGCCTCCCTATCCTGTTTGTACAGTTCCAGATAGAGGTATTTCCATTCATCCACTTCTGGTTCTACGAAGTACTTAACAAAGCCAGTATAGTCTGACTGTCGAGAGTCATGATAAACATATATCTTCTGAGCACCACTTTCTTTTATCAGTTCCAAATTGTCTTCGGTAATATATTCGCCAGCTTCAATGAAGACTTCACTTCGTTCTAGCGTTACTACTTCCCCATTGTCCTCATCAACAAAATCCTCATTCCATTTTTTCAGGACACGTGCTGCCAACTGGTATCCGATAGCAGTACCAATATTGTCATTAACCTCTATCGTATCAATCTGTGCGCCAAGGATTTCAGAAACCTTCTCTAAAGTATAACCTAAAGCCAATAGATAATAGAAATATTTTGTAAAGCAACGGTCATTCTTCACAAAATAACGTAACTGATCTGAGATCCTGAAACACACGACATCCTTGCCTTCCTGTCCATTCAAACGGTTGAAGGAGTATACGTCAAGCGTTTTCTGCTGCCCCAGAATACGCGTCAAAACCGATTTCTGTTCTCTGAGATCACGGATTACATTGGACTTGGACAACTCTATCAAATGGTAATCATTGTATTCATCCCACCATGAGGGTGTCTCATCTTCCTCTTCGTCATGGATTTTTGCCTTTTCTAGTCTTGAACGATATCTCGCCCACGTTCCAAATGGGATATATATGAAATCGTCATCGCTAAAAGATAAGGATTCTGGAGCGAAATGTGCATCTGTTCCTTCAAATATCAAATTATACGTAGATATCGGGTTATAGCCCAGATACTTTATGGAAGAAGGGAGTCTAATAATACCGCAGTATTTTGTATCTGCATTATCACATATTATCTCCGTACCTTCCCTTACAGAACAATTATCATATTCATAGTTTTCGCCAAAATTCAGCAGAAGTTTCCCGTCTTTACTGTACTTCGCACCATCTTCAGCCACAATCGAATCTGTTTGATCCTCTTCTGATATCTTTGCCATAGAAGCCCAAATAGAAGTATCAATATCTTCAGATTCGTTTTCCCCTCCAGTATCTTCTACGAAATTCCTATCATAAAACTCGGAGCCATCCAACATCTTCACATATTTATCTTTCAAGCCTTTGGGTACTGTGATTTTCAAATAATCGTCCCAGTCTTCACGGATGGCACAATCGGGCATTCCCCTAAATGCCTGTGGCTCCAGATAGCAGATTGTCGATGGTAGTACGATCCTTCTAGCTCGAACACACCAGAATGCATAATCTTCTATGTATGTCACACCTTCAGGAATTACAAGATCAGATGTTTTACATGAACGGAATGCATATTTTTTTATTTTTTCGACTCCTTCCGGTATTATAATATCATTTCCAAAACTGCAAATAACAGCATTCTCTGCTTTGTCAATCAAACACTGCCCCTTGGTTTCAAAATACAGATTCTCTGGTGAAACCGTGATAATATCAAAGTCATTGTCAATTAAAGCTTTCTCACCAATAGACTTCACAGACTTGGGAATATACAGTTCTTTAATCGGGCACCAGTCCAAAGCCATTGGCTCTATCTGTGTTACCGATTCTGGTATTGAATATCTTTTTCTTGTATATCCATAGAATATCCGCCAATCATCAGGATAGTCGGATTCTTGATGTGAACAGATTAATGTACCGGCCTTAACTTGTTCACCATCATCGACATAAACTCGGCTACCTTCTGGTAAGCAGAGATGAACTAGATTCACCGAAGGAAAGAGGTGCACACCTTCCTTACTGATGATCTCCTTGTATTTTTTACCTGTATTCTGATCTTCTACGATTTTGTAAGTTACCCCCTCATATAAATTGTTGAATTTGACGATATCATCCTTTTCGCACTTACAGTCTACCCAGTGCCATGGCGCGGCATCCTTCCTTTCATTGGCATTATTCGGGCTGTCGGCATAAAGACTGGTTGGTACACGTATCAGAGAACTCTTATCATAGTTGAAGAGCACTCCATCTTCAGATGAATAAAACCTGTTACCATCTTCAACATCAATTGTTGACAATTGGAAACACCTATTAAAACAACCGACTCCAATTGATTCTACTCCTTTCGGGATAAAAACGGTCTTTATTCCACATCCTTCAAATGCGGAGTCTTCAATTTTCTGGAGATTCTTCGGTAAGGTAACAGATTCTAGAGACTGACTATTCAGAAAAGTTTCTTCTTCTATTATTATTATATCATCAGGAAGAACAATATTATGTAAACTGCAAGCTCGGAAGGCCTGTTTTCCTATACGCTTTACGCTTTGTGGCAACTCAATTGTGTTCATGGAAAGGCCATGGTCGCCGTTTCCCAGGCCTGTTACCACCCAGAAAGCCTTGTCATATATCTCCTCAACCCCATCTCTGACACGATAACTTTTACGGAGACTGTATCCGTTATATCTGAGGAATCGTTTCCCATCCAGGCTATATATACCTCCAAACAGATCCCGGCCATATCCTTCCAGACTATAATTATCCAGATCACAGAATTCTTCCTTATATGAGCCATGCATAGGTTCCAATGGAAGATTTTCAGCATATGTATTACGATCAGGGACAAAAGCCACCTCGTCATCACAGTACAAAATACCGTTCTTACTGGATATCCTTATAGTTTTATCCCCAATCTCATTGAATTCGTAAACATCATCATACAAACAGATATAGTTAACGTTTGGGTAGTATAACGCATTATCCCTTTCATAATCTTTGGTCTGACCAGTAACCCAATAATAGTAGTTAATAGCATAGTTCCGGCCAGCAAAAAGAGTTACCGGGCCGTTCTGCCAGTGTGATAGCGTTACGAAAAAAGACCAATTGTCAAAAGATATCTTGTCGGATATCTCACCATTAGGCATTCTTATCCCTTCTGGGAGGAACAGATTATTACCTTCCATTAGATCTAGGGGAGAAAAAACGAGAATGCCGTCATCTTGTAACCCGCATATCTGGGGATTAAAGTCTATTACTCGTTTACCTGAATAATCGTTCTTTTGATAGTTCATAGGTTTCATCATTATTTTTTGCAAAGATAATACTTTTTTCTTAAAGATAATTTTAAAATGTGAGAAAATAGCCATTTCACAAGGCTTGCGAACGCTTTAAGCCTTCTCGAATGGGGAAATTCATTCAATCAGTGAATCATAGAGATCTATTGGATCAAATTCTTCAATACGCTTAAATTTCTGCCAAACCTTGACATATTTCTTATCAAAGGAGTTGCCAACATTAATGTATTCTTCTTCATGTTGTTGATATTTCCGTGCACAAAAGCACGGCACATGTAAAACAATGTCACCGATGTTGTCCAGACTCTCAAAGACACCAAAACTTATTTTGTCCGGATCTTCCGCATATAGATAAACGTCTTGTAGTTTTGGGCAGTTCTTTATCACGTTATCCCAGAACATCTCCATGTGATGCACCTTCTCTCCATCGACAGCCCGACTCTTAAACACTAGTGTATTTAGTTCCGGGCATCCATAAACGGAACCTGACGTGAACATCATACATGATTCAGGAAAGACTATCTTTTGGAGATACTTACAGTTGCTAAAAGCGCTGTTCTTTATAGAATTCGTGCCAGATGGGACATGGTAAACAGAACGTTCATGATTAGATGGGTATTTTTCCAAGTCTATATCTTTATCCCACTCGTAGCCGAAAAACAGAACACCTTCATAAGAGAAGAACCCAAATCCCTCTTCTTTATATACTGGTTCTCCCTTCTCATTTACTGGCCATTGGTTCCAATCACAGATGAAACTATTTGCAGATCCAGCAAATGAATAATCATAGATATCTCCCAGACTAATATTTCTTCCAATATACACTTCAACGAGTTTTGGGCATCCCAGAAAAGCTTCAGAGCCAATCGAAATAAGAGATTCAGGAAACTCTATTTCACCAAGGTTTACACAGCCGCCGAAAGTCGGACTACCAATTATATTTAGCGATTTGGGCAGAACAATCTGCTCCAACTTAATGCTGTCTTCAAAAGCATTATCGGCAATGGCCACATATTCTGGTGCTCTATATTCACACTCATAGCTACAGTCTGTTTCATTTACTTCATAAAGGTCTATACGTCTCAAACAACCCTTTTCTCCACTCATTTCTGTCAGCAACTCATAGTCAGTATCACAGAGAAAGCCATTGACTGCAATCTCGTCAATGAGAAAGCAGTCAGGGCTTGATAACTGAACATGAAGTGGATTCTCTTTAGTACAAGTAAATCGTTTGGTCATTTGTCAGATTTCTGTTGTCAGGTCAAGTTTCTGGATTTCTGAAGTCAGCTGGCGAAATCGAACTTCTTGACTGTCAATTTCCTTCTTTAAAGCTTCAATATCTATAGTGACATCGTACTCAGATTGGGGCCTGTTGTAATAAGAGTATACTTCTGCATCACCAAACAGGACTTCATCAAATGCCCTATTAAGGCATTCCTTACGTTGTTCTACTATCGACAACTCTATCATTAGTTGCTTAATCGTCTGACCTTTACTGTTTCTCGTTGCGGTATTAGCAGCGCTGATGCGACAGCTGATATCTTTAAGTTGCGAAAAACCGTCTTCTAACTCAACCAATAATTTTTGAGGATCCTCGATAGGCTTTTCACCTTTCTTTACCGTTACACTGTTTACATAACGTCTTCTGAGGCTTTCAATTCGATTCTGCAAATCCTTTTTTAGATTTAATGCTTCTAAAATGTTCATGACTACTAATTTTTTAAAGAATAAAAGAAAAGGAGATACTCTTTTAATGAGCATCCCAATTAAGAAATAAAGTGAGAGATTACCAGATACTACTCTGGGTAGTTACCTTCGATATAGGCTTTAATCAGCGAGGCATGTGAGAGGGGCTTGCTTGGATTATACACGTCGGCATTAGTGTTATAGTCAAGCAATACCACAGTCTTTTTCTTCGCAATAATACGGATAGCCGTAACCAGTTTCTGGAGTTTGTTCTCCAACACCCACTTATAACAAGGCAGATATATCAGTTTACGTGCCGTAAGGTAGCCGAGCAGTTCCTCACCATGCACACCCTTGCGGTGGCCACGCATAGGTCCGAATCTGCGAGTGGTACGTTTCAGGTTTTTCATGTCACGCTTAGAAAACAGGCTGGTGTCAATATCATAATCCTCGAACACCTTCAACCCCTGCCAGATACCCTCCACAGACACGGCAACCAAACCTTCAGTAAACGGCACTGGAATTCCGCCATTGGGATAGAAAGGACTAAACTTGACGAACTCATCCTGGGCATGGCTCGTTACATCGATGATCATAGCGTCAGGATACTCTTTTTTCAGAGTCTCCATTTTCTTTTTTTTGACTCAATGACAATCATAAGAGGCTTCGAGTTTGATTCTGAAGCAAAGTTACCACTTTTTTCCGACTTAACATCCAATTTCACCATAAAACACCATTTTTAATCCATTTTTACCCAATATCGGGCATAATATATTGCCAAAAATAAGAAAAAAGTAATCAATTGCGTAAAAAATACGCAGTTTTCTTGCAGGATTAAAATATTCTTTGTACTTTTGCAGCGTAAATATTACGCAATAATTTAAAATAAAGGGTATGGTAGTAAGAATTAAGGTGAGTGGTTTTGAAGAAGAGAAGTTGACCCTGGAGGAAGAAAAGGGTGGACTTCTTAGTGTGAGTACTTATTTATTTAATAAGGTAGTGGATGGAGAAAGAGAAAATGTTTTGATGAGATTGTTAGGAAGGTTTAAGAGTTTGAGGTATGAAGATCTTGAGGAGGTTTATAATGATGGATGTTTGGTGTTATGGGATAAGATGATGGATAAGGATTTTAGGTTGAAGGAAAAGAGTATGGTTGGGTATCTGTTTAGGATTTGTAGGAATATAGGGATGCATTATTTGAGGAAGGTGAATGAGGATATTGAGAGTTTGGATAGGATTATGGAAAGGGGATATGAGTTAAGAGAAGATGATGAAAGAGGAATTGAGGAGATGTTTGATGTGATGGATGAAAGAGGAAGTGAGAATGAGATGTTTGAAAAGTTGGATTTGGTCTGGAGTAAGTTAAAAGAAACTGATAGAATGATATTGGAGAGTTATTATGTGGATGGATGTAGAATGGAGGAAATTGCCAGGAGGATTGGTTATAGAAACGGAAATAGTGTGAAGAGTAAGAAAAATAAGGTGATAAGGAGGATGATTGAGATGATGAAAGAAGAAGGGGCGGATTTTAGCGATCTGCCCATCGCCGCATAAGACATCGTTTCCGTGGAATAATACAAAATTGTAGTTTCACAAGGCTTGTGGAGAGATTTAATTTGCACATGTCAAACAACATATATACTTTTGTATCAGAAAATGGTTTTATCCAAAATTTAAAAGCATTATGGGAAGATTAATTGAAGATTCTGAAAAAATGAAAGGAAAGTCTTTTGAGAAGGTTGCTCCAAAGGAAGTTGGAGTTTTGGACATGGTTATTGCCTTTGACACGACAGGTTCAATGGCAGAATACATTGGTGCTGTAAGGAAGGAAGTTGCAGATCTGATCCCCGTCTATTCGCAGACAATGAGGATCTTCGTCTGGGCATAGTTGCATTCGGTGATTACTGTGACATGAAGAACGCCAAGGAATATGGTGACGCTTATCAGTGCCTGATGCCAACCAACAATGAGAATGACATTATCAAGTTCGTTATGAACACCAAGGACACAAGCGGAGGAGATGGTGATGAGTTTTATGAGCTGGTCATCAAAAAGATCGTGGAAGAGACACCTTGGCGAGAGGATTCCGTCAAGGCCATCCTGCTTATCTCGGATGCTAACCCCCACCCTCTTGGCTACACTTATGAAGACTACATAGTCGGCAACCAGATAGACTGGAGGAAGGAAGCAGAGAAAGCCGCTCACAAGAAAATCAAGATTGACACCGTCACCATCACTGATGCGCCATGGTATAAGGAACTGTCACGGATGACAAATGGAATCAGTGTACCATTCGAGACTGGATATAAGACAGCAAGGCTTGTAGAAGCAGCTGCCATGTCTCGCGGATCGTTCAAGTCACGCGCAAAATTTGATCTTCTTATGGAGGAATGTGATGACATTGAAATGAGAAATGTTTATGACAGCTACAAGAAAGAGAGATTTGATATTTGATTTATGTACGAGATCGAGGATTTGTTAAAAGGTGCGTCCAAGATGGCGCAGAGCGTTTTTGGTAAGAAAGACGAGTATAGGCTCAAATTCTACAGGGATGTTGATGACTGCTGGTACGTCGATTTCCCAGACTGGCCGTTTGACCATCATAATCTCATGATGGTTGATGGTGCAGACATGCTGTGTGAGTTCCTTTCTGACGATGGCATGATAACAGAAGTCAGTGTGATTCCCGCAAAGGAGCGGCAAAAGCATAATGGCTATTTTGAACTATTGCAAACCGAAAGTTCCCTGACTGGCGGAAGCACGTACAAAGTAGATAACAATGCCTTCTGTGAGCATTATGGAAGGGACACCTTGTGGCTCTGCCCTGTAACACTATTCGTATTAGGACAATATCCAAAGTACATCTATGTAAAGAAGGTGTAAGAATCAAACGGTGCGAGGAAACGATAAATCCTTGCACCGATTTTGATTAAAATATGCCTAGTGTATGTGAAAAATATGGCTTCAGAATGAAAAAACCTCAAAGATGCGTAATTTCTACGCAATTTATTTGGTATTGTCCTCATTTATTTGTATCTTTGCAGAAGTATATTAAAAATAGCAAACATAATGGAAGAACTTAAGTATCACTACAAGTATCCGCATCCGTGTGTAACCACAGATTGTGTGATTTTCGGTTTTGATGGAACAAAACTTAATGTCCTGTTAATAGAAAGAGGCATAGATCCATTTAAGGGAAGATGGGCTTTCCCAGGAGGATTCTTGAAGATGGACGAGACGGCACTTCAGGGTGCCAAACGCGAACTCTTCGAAGAAACAGGGCTGAAGGATGCCTATATCCATCAGTTTCATGCATTTTCCGGTGTTGATCGTGACCCGCGAGAGCGAGTCATCACTATAGCCTATTTCGCTTTGGTCCGAATCAGTGAGGTAAAGGCAGGTGATGATGCAGCCAAGGCTCAGTGGTTCCCACTCGACAAGGTGCCATCATTGGCTTTCGACCACGATCTGATATTGCGAGAGGCCACCAACGAGCTTCGCCGCCAGATCCACTTTGAGCCGATTGGCTTTGAACTGCTTCCAGAGAAGTTCACGATGACCCAGCTGCAGCACCTTTACGAGGCCATTCTGAGCGTGAAGTTCGACAGGCGAAATTTCTGTAACAAGATGCTGAAACTTGGTATTCTGACTCAACTTGACGAGACACTTCCAATGCCAAATAAAAAGATAGCATTCCTCTACAAATTCAACCCGGAGAGTTACAACGAAATGAAGGAAAAGGGCTTCCGCTTGGAATTCTGACACGACAGTTGTTTACCTTTTTCGAGTTTATGGCATTATATAATGCGAGAAGTAACTTAAAAGCAAATGAAATCTATGGAGGAAACAAAACAGGAAAAAGAGGATTTACAAAGATTCTTAACGGCACAAGACGGTAAAAGAGGTGATAACACCTTGTATGAACTGGCTTTGAAAGAGATCCAGGATGGTAAACTTGGATTCGAATGCTGGATAAGATATGTATATCCTCAGCTAAAAAGAAAAGGGACAAGCCAGTTGACTGATTTCTATGGTCTCAATGGACGTGAAGAGGCGAAAGCATACTTTGAACATCCAATATTAAGAGAAAGGCTCATTGAGGCAGCACAGGTTCTTTTAAGAATAGACAAGCCGCTTTCGGAAATCTTTAGCAACTTGGGGAGGATGAAACTACGTTCATGCATGCTCTTGTTCGCATCAATCTCTGATGAACCCGTTTTCAAAAAGGTAATAGTTAAATACGGATGGAAGTAACTAATAATAAAGGTCTATGGAAATTAGTATTACTGCAATCAAGTTTGAAACTGTCAATGGGAAAAGAACAGGAAAGTCTTTCTCATTCAAACTAGACCCAAAGAAGATGGCTGTCTATAAGACGGAAGCAACCCTCAGAAAGAAAATCGAGGAATATGTCATCAAAAGCGGTGTCTTCAGTAAGGACGACATGAAGGATATCAAATACAGCATGAAAGAATTCCTCGAAGAGTGGAAAAAACAACTACCGATAGTAGAGAAAGAGGAATTGGCTAAACTTGACGCGCCCCTGAATAATCCTGGCACCAGAGTAACCCCTGAAACAATCACCCGTCTTGGAGCCAGTGAGGTTTTTGTCTTTGGATCAAATGAGCAAGGACTTCACTATGGAGGAGCGGCAAAAGTGGCACTCGAGAACTTTGGCGCCATCATGGGGCAAGGCAACGGACTTCAGGGAAAGAGTTATGCCATACCATCCATGAGCGGACTCGCTGTAATGGGCGAATATGTCAAGGAGTTCTGTGAATTTGCCAAGGCCCATCCCGAGAAGAGATTTCTTGTTACACCTATAGGCTGTGAGATTGCGGGATACTCTGTTAGCGATGTGGCTCCACTTTTTGAGATCTGTCAGGAAGTAGAGAACATCACCCTTCCTGCATCATTCTGGGACATAATTGGAGAACCGTAATGGTAGATACAGACATTCTTAAGATCAGCGAAGATGGCAAGGTCGTACTTGATGTGTACGACAACTCCATCATGTCAGTTGAAATTCCCGATGGGGTTGAAATCATAGGAGAAAAAGCATTCTCAGCATGTAATCTCCTAAGAGAAGTGATTATGCCACAGAGCGTAAGAATCATCAAAGAAGATGCGTTCAGCTGTTGCAAGTATCTAAGCACAATCAAGTTGTCAGACAATCTTGTTGAGATTGGCGATTTCGCGTTTTTTTTCTGTGAATTTCTAAGAACCATACATATCCCGTCTTCGACAAAAAGGATCGGAGAATCCGCCTTTGCCGATTGCTCATCATTAGAGGAAATCACTCTTCCAGATGGTCTATGCGAATTAGGGGATAGTGTGTTTGACAATTGTTCTTCACTCAAGAAGATTGTTATTCCTGGCAGTATTAAGGTATTAGACATTTTTTCTTTTAGTGATTGTAAGGCATTAAGAGAAATAGTCCTTAACGATGGCGTGGAAAAAATAACAGGGAGTACTTTAACAAGATTCAAAGCAGTAAAGTCATTAAGTCTTCCCAACAGTTTAAAAGACATTGAAGGCGAGTCTTTATGTTGCTTTGACAAACTTAAAGAGATACATTTACTGCCGGACAATCCGCATTTCAGATTTGCCAACGGGGCACTCTATAGCAATGATTTAAAAAGACTTATCAAGGTATTGCCGACTAACAAAGGTACATTCATGGTTCCACATGGTGTCAGAGAAATAGATAGCAACGCATTCCACAGCTGCACTCATCTGACAGAAGTTGTTATCTCTGATAGTGTGACGAAGATAGGGAGTTACGCATTTAATGACTGCATATCGCTTATAGAGGTCATCCTTCCCAGGAAGCTTAAGAAAATTGAGGAATTCACATTCTTCGGCTGCAAGGACTTATGTAAGGTATCTATTCCAGATAGCGTAAGGGAAATAGGAAGACATGCGTTCTGGCGTTGCAATGCTCTGAAAGAAATCCGTTTACCAGACTCTCTGGCTAAAATTGGGATTATGGCCTTTCCTTACTATCTACAAAATATAATCGTCAGTCCGAACAATAATAAATATACGGCAATTGACAGAGTTTTATATAACAAGGACATCACAGAATTGATTGAAATGCCAAAATACAATGGTCATAGGAATTTCATTGTTCCCGTCACCGTCAAGAAGATCAGGGATTATGCATTTAATTTCTGTGAAGATCTGCAAAGCATAAAACTCCCACCAGGGCTAACAACTTTGGGTGAAAGTGCATTCAAAGGCTGTAAATCCCTACAATCGATCTCGATACCAGATGGGATAAGAACCATACCCAGATCAGCCTTTATGGACTGTTCCGCATTAAAGGAAGTAATCTGGCCAAAGAATCTCCACAAAATACAGAATTGGGCGTTCTTGTGCTGTGACAGAATAGTATCATTAACTATTCCAGAAGGCGCCAACATCATTGAAGAGTATGCACTTCCGCTCTCATTAAGAGAGGTTCATACCCGTCATAAGGATCCAAAGAAAGTAGCAAGGCAACTTAAACTGGTAAGAGAATCTGAATATTGTGATGATTATAGATTCACGCTCTATGTACCAAAAGGGAGCATAGCAGATTATCTGAAAGAAGATTTTTTTAGAAATTGGTTAAAGATAAAGGAAGATATTTACTAAATGGATATGGCAGAAGACAAACAAAGCGAAGCACGTAACCGCAATCTGTTGCGATTCATCCATGCTCAGGATAGTGGCGGACTGTATGATGGAACAGGAACCTATCAAGAAGCACTCCAGGAAGTTAAGGCTGGGCATAAGAAAGGGCATTGGATCTGGTATATCTTTCCACAGATGAAAGGCCTTGGACATTCGGAGATATCAGAATTCTACGGAATCAATGGTCGTGAGGAAGCAAAGGCATATATTGAACATCCCGTACTGAAGGAGAGACTTGTTGAGATATGTGAGGCTGTTCTTAATAGCCAAACATCTGTTTACGACATTTTCGGCAGCGATACCATCAAGGTAAGGGCATGTATATTACTCTTTGCGTCCGTTTCAGACATCCCTGTTTTCAAGCAAATCAAGAGCAGATATCGGTGGTAATACTATCTTTTTGCGCCAAAGTCCGGAAATAGCAAAAAATGTGCCAAACAGATAAGTTATTGATAATCAGGAAATTGACATGATTTGGAAATTTCAAATAATTGTTGTAACTTTGCAGCCGCATTTGGGAAACTCCCAGAAGCGATTCACAAAATCTTGTTCTTATGTTTAGTAAAACAATCCAGTACGCAAAACTCGCATGGGTTTATGCAAAAGGAATCTGCGGCTTACGTCGCAAAGTCTACGACCTACAATTTGTATATGTGCCAGAGGATAAACTGTGGTACATAGACATGCCTTGGCCTGGCGATCGCTATAATTTAGCAATGGTTGCCGGATCCAATCATCTTTTGTCCTTCCTTGACCCAAAGAAAGAGAATCGTGTTCGTGTTTTGGTTCGTCCATCAAAGAAGAAACTTACAAGCATGAATGGCTATTTCGAGTGTGTGAAGCAATACTCAGGACTGTTCGCAGGAGCCACCTATCAGGTAAATGGCCTTGAAGGTTTCACTCGAGAAATCTGGATCTGTCCCGTAACGCTGACCGTCTTAGGTCATTACCCTCAGTATATTTACATTAAGCAGATGTCAACAAACATCAAACAAGATTAACATGAAGAGAAAGTTCAGATGGATTGATCTGGCATTGTTGCCATTTGGATTGTGCGTATTATTCCTTCTCCTGTTAGGCAAACTCTTCGGGCTTACCTACAAGCAGATCTCTGTAGTTTTCAACCTTTGGATACAGGGCGCAGTCTTGGCATTATCAGGACTTGCGCCATTCGGAATAGTAGTCTACAAAATGCTGGAGCAGTTCACGATAGGCAGGCTGTTACTAGCCATCATCTTTGCATTCTATGGTATATTCCACATGTATGCATTCATAAAAATGCTTCGCCACTATCATTTGCCTTTCAATGATGCTTTTGATCTATGTGTCGTTGATTTACAAAGGGCCGCGAGGAAATGGCACACTACCTACCAAATAGTAAACCTGCTCATTTTCGTACTCTTCTATCTTATTCTCATAGGGTTTAATGTTCTTATATGCTATTATCTACTGTCACTATAATCTGTTAATAATGGAAACATATCAAATTGTCTTGATGGTCATAGGTGCCATCACAATAATATGGCTGTTGTACAAAACCATAAAAGGAGTCCTCTGGGTATTAGGAGCCGGATTGGAAAGTTGTTTCAGAGAAAAATATCCTTATGATTTTCAGATGAACCTTGGATGGGTTATAAAAGAGATGGAATCCCATGGGTTCAGACAGACGAGGTCAATAGATGCTGGTAGTGATTACCCTGGAATAGTCATGACGAAATCTGGGACTGAAGAGGAAATGGAAGTTCGTCTCAGAGCCCCTCTGCTCACGACCAAAGGATATAGCATCATTGTGGCCAACCACGTCAACAATGCCAGTTGCCCAACATCGGGGTGCATGAACAACACAGATTAATCCTTGAAATAGTGATTGATGTACTCCTTAACGGACTTATTGCAGATCTCGCTCAGTTTCTTTGGCTGGAAGTAAATGTCACGTTCCACCTTCAGACCGCACACGTTCAGCTCAGACAGCTGGGAAAGAGAGAAGTAGCCCATCTCTGCGCTGGTGTCCGTGCCGACAACCAGACCGAAGAAAAGATAGTCAT
>Ga0310691_10003815_pt1 | contig 17556 bp, 31 predicted proteins | sample 176DNAGHGlowgp2_FD_203887 | JGI IMG/M metagenome (GOLD analysis project Ga0310691, IMG submission 203887) | Sheep rumen microbial communities from Palmerston North, Manawatu-Wanganui, New Zealand - 1766 DNA GHGlow gp2 (v2) (version 2) | ecosystem: Host-associated > Mammals > Digestive system >...
GTACGCAATGCAATTGACCGAATCAAGGGATTCTTCAATTTTTCATGGTCATTGCCAAAACTGAAACTGCCACACATCAGCATTTCCGGTTCATTCAGTCTTGTTCCACCAAGGGTTCCGCATTTCAGTATTGATTGGTACAAAAAGGCATATGAAAACGCATATATGTTCACACAGCCGACAGTATTGCCGACACTGGGCGGTATGAAGGGGTTTGGTGACGGTGCAGGGTCTGAGATGGTCATTGGCACAAACAAACTGATGTCGATGATCGCACAGGCATCCGGTGGTGATGACATTGACATCAACATCTATGCACAGCCAGGCATGAATGCACAGGAAATCGCATCAGAGGTTGAACGTGTATTTGTGCGAATGAGTAACAGCAGAAAGGCGGTGTTCTCATGAGACAGATATTAACCATCGGTGGCAAATCTCTGATGGATTTTCATGCGTGGTATGACGGTTCTGAATGGTGGAGAATGCCACAGAAAGAAATTGAGAACCTGCAGATACCTGGAAAGAACGGTGACTTGACCATCGACAATCACAGGTTCAGTAACATCACCATTCCTTTCAATTGCTACATCCACAAGAACTTTGGTCGGAACTATTCCAATCTGATCAATTATCTGATGTCTTTGACAGGGTATCAACGCATTGAATCCAATGAAGAACCGGATGTGTTCAGAATTGGAATGATAAAGGCACCAATTGAGCCAGAGATGGGGCAGTTCAATTTCCGTGGGCAGTTTTCCATTGATATTGATTTCATGCCACAGAAGTGGCTGAAAGTGGGCGAAAACCGCATCACAGTGAATGGCAGTGAAACACTGGTGAATCCGACAGCGTTTAACGCACTGCCGACACTGTATGTGCAGGGAACCGGAGACATTACAGTGAACGGAAACACAATGACACTTGCAAACAACACTGGCACAACGGTGATTGATTGCGGTGCACAGAATGTCTATGAAGGCACCATCAACCGGAACAGTGACATCACATTAACAGACAATGCGTTTCCGGTACTGGTGCCAGGAACAAACACGATTGAATACGGAACAGGAATCACATCACTGGTTGTGGTTCCGAACTGGTGGAAATTATGAAACCTATCTTGATGAATCCTTCTGAAACGCTGACACAGATGCTTGCATCACAGTCAAACGGTCTTGGAAGACTGAATGCACAGCGGTGTGTGGTGACAGAAGAAAGAAATGGCATGTATGAAGCAGAACTGACAGTGTTCATTGATGACGAACACTTCAGTTCGCTTTCTGTCGGTTCTGTGCTGAAATTGATGACCAATGAAGGCATGCAGATGTTCCGTGTGTATCAGATCACGAAACCGATGAACGGTGTGTGTACGGTTTACGCACATCACATCACGTATGACCTTGCAAAAGCGGCAGTGTTGCCGTTTTCCGCAACAGGTGCAAGCACGGTCATGAACGGTCTTGTTTCGCACCTTGTATCAACTTATGAATTCAGCATCAGCACCGACATCGTGAATCCAACATCAACATTCACGCTGACTGAACCAAAGTATTTCCGTGAATGTCTTGGTGGGTATCAAGGTTCTGTTCTTGATGTGTTTGGCGGTGAATATGAGTGGGATAACTTGACTGTCAGACTTCTTGCGCATCGTGGATCAGACAACGGTGTGCAGATCAGATACGGCAAGAATTTGACTGATATTCAGCAGGAAACGAACATTGAATCAATGTACAATGCCGTTCTTGGGTATGCCACGGTCGATGACACAACCACAACAGGCACGCTTCAGATGGTCACACAGACATCGGCACCGAAAACACTGATCATTGATTTCAGTGATGATTTTGATGAAGATGAAACGGTGACCGTGGCGAAACTGAACACACTTGCACAGAATTACATTCAGAACCATGATCTGACCACACCAAAGGTCAGCATTGATGTGTCATTCGTGGCACTGGCAAGCACAGACCAGTACAAAGACATTGCACCATTGGAGCACGTTAAACTGTGTGACACTGTGCATGTTCTCTTTGAGAAACTTGGTGTTAATGCAACCGCAAAGGTGATCAAGACCGAATATGATTCACTGAATGAAAGACTGCTTTCCGTTGAAGTTGGTGATGCAAAAAGCAACATGAACAGTGTCATTGATTCGGCGGTGTCAGAAGCAACAGAGACACAGACAAAAGCAGTGAATGCTGTTGACGGTGCTGTTACTAATCTGACAAACATGATTCTGAATTCACTTGGTCTGTTTGTTTCCAAGGTAGAAAAGAGCGGTGGCGGTTACCAATACTACATGCACAACAGACCGGAACTGTCTGAAAGCCAGTATCAGTGGACAATCAATGCAGGTGGTTTTGCTGTGTCGCAGGATTATGGGCAGACATGGTCTGCCGGTATTGATGCAGACGGCAATGCGGTCTTCAATTCGATTGCGGCGAACACGATCAATGCACTGACGATCAATGGCGCAGAGGTAAACGGTTCTGCGATCAATTCTGGTGACCTAACATGGTATGGTGGCACAGCGAATGAAGCGAACATGATTGAATCTTCAGTGACCTACGCCGGGGAAGTATATGAAGGTGTAGAACTAAAAGCGGACGCAATTAGGTTGACTTCTGATGGTACTGTGTGGTTGAAAGCAGTAAACTCGGAAATATCTTGTGCTGTTCAAAGCGCAGGTATGAGGTTTAGTAACGGCACGGCTAGGGCACGAGTTGACCTTGCACAAACTTCAGTCAGACTTTCATACAGCAACGATGGCGGTGCAACCGTAAAAGGTTCCGTCATGGTAAGCGGTAACGGTGTGGACATTGACGGTGACAGGGTTTTGGTCAATGGTGCGAGCGTGGTTAGAGGTTCTGTAGGGCATGCTATAACGTGTTCTCCTGGCACGGCAGACGGTCATAACGTTCTGAATTTCTTCTATGACGGTGTTTATTATGGACACACTGTGTATTAAGAAGGTGAACAATGTACAAACTTAACCTAGTTCCAAAGACGGGAACAAACACAATCACATGTTCACAGCATGACACCGGTTTGCGCATGTTTCAGTTCCAGATGTACAAAGACCGTGAACCGTGGCAGATTGATGCAGAGACCGTGACAATGGAAGTGTCAAACGGTGCATCTGTAATTGGCACGTTCACAAACAACGTTGCTGTGTTTGACTGTACCGCAGATATGACTGCAAATGCAGGCAAATATTTCGGAAAAATCAAATTTGAAAAGGGTGCAAATGTTCTACGTTCTGCATCCTTTAATTTCATTGTAGAAAGGAAACCATAAGATGATCACACAGGAATACTTTCTTGACATGATACCAGGCGAATCAACACCGCCGGTTGTTCATGTATCACAGTTCGATGTGAATTCACGCACACTGACATTCAATCTGATGAAAGGTGGTGTGGCATATGAACCGGATGCAGGTATGTCTGTCACACTGGATGGCACGAAACCGGATGAAACTGCGTTTTCGTATCCAATGACGGTCAATGGTTCATCTGTCTCGATTGATGTTCAGACACAGATGACAGTGGTTTCCGGTCATGTGAAATGTGAAGTGTCAGTATCAAATGCGTCTGGCAAAATCGGTTCTGCAAACTTCATTTTGGCAGTAGAAGAATCAGCCATTGATGACGGTGCAATCTCTGAAACTGACATACCGATTTTTGAAGATTTGAAGAACCAAGCACAACAGGCGGCGGCATCCGCAGAACAGTCTGCAGAAGATGCTGAGACTGCCACATCTTCTGTTTCGTCAATCGTGCCGGCATCTGCAGGCACAACCGGACAGGTTCTGACAAAGACAGCGAACGGTGCTGACTGGCAGGATGTTGACGGTTTACCGGCAGGTGGTACAACCGGACAGGTTCTGACAAAGCAGTCAAGCACTGACGGTGATGCGGACTGGGAGACACCAACCTGTGGTCAGTGGGGCAGTATCACAGGCACACTATCTGATCAGACTGACCTTGCAAGCGCACTTGCAGGTAAAGCAAACACATCCACACTGGCAACAGTCGAAACTGGCACAACATCATCAAAGGCATATGCGGTTGGTGAATATCTTGTATATAACGGAATACTGTACAAGGTTACAACTGCAATCACTAGTGACGGTCAGACACTGACACCTGGATCAAACATCACTGCAGTGAGTGTTGGTGCAGAACTTACCTCGTTAAATAACGGGTTAAGTAACTTAACCAAAAACACGTTTGGAACTGACGTAAATCTATCATCATATGATTGGGATAATCCGTATGTTGCACCAAGTGATGGTTATGTAGAGACGAGTGTGCTTTATACTGCACCAAGTGGTTCTTTTGTAAACGTCACAATTATGTCACCAGCAAAAAATACGTTTGTCACACAAATAACACACGGAATTACTGGTCAGAATATTTATCAAGCTGTGTTTGTCAAAAAAGGGATGGCGTTGTATGCACAGAGTGTAAACGGAAATGCTGTATACAAACCTTTAATTTAATCGATTAGTTTTAAATCAGCATTTAATGACCTAAGTTGTTACAAGTTGGTTGCAAGTTGGTTGCAAGTTGGTTGCAAGTTGGTTGCAAGTTGGTTGCAATTAGATGCAATTAGATGCAATACATGAATGCGAAAACGCAAAAAAGCATCAAAAAACGCAATTCTGAATCATTTCAGCATCAAAAAACATAACTGAAACGTGCAAAACATAAGCGCGTTTTTTCAATTAAGAAAGAGAGGAAAGAAAAATGTATCAGTATTACATCTTTGAAATCAAAAAGACCGACACAGGACAGTATGAACACGATGTGCATTGGACATTCGATGAAAATGCCGACAAAGCACGGTTGAAGGGTGAATCATCATTCTATGACTACTGTTCAAAAGCGGCAGTAAGCACATACCCACATCATGCAGTGACACTGTTTAGTTCTGATGGTAAGCCCATCATGGACAGGTGTTTTGATAAGCCGACAGAGTAACGCAGGCAGGTTGAAGAACCTGCTTTTTTCATGGGAAAGGGGAAATGCACATGACACCGTATGAGTGGAAGAACATGACCATTGGCAAATCATATGACCAGGACAAAGCATATGGGTACCAGTGTTGGGATTATTTCGATGCCTTTGTGAAGTATTTCAAACTGCCGGTGTCAACGTACTGTGCATTGACCGGTTACGTGTGTGACCTGTGGCGGTTGCGTGATCAGTACGGGTACGGCAAGTATTTTGAATTCATCACAGACTGGAAACAGTTGCGTGATGGTGACTGGGTGATTTGGGATAGAGGTTCTGCATCACACAACCTGTCACACATCGCAATGTACTTTTCACCGAATCTGTCACTTGGTCAGAATCAAGGCAGTGCGTGTGTCACGGAAAAACCGACAGCATTCACTGATATGATGGGCGGTCTGCGGTTCAAGGGGTGGTCAGAAATCATTGAAGGTGCTTCTGACATCACCATCAATGGCAGGTCTTATTCACTGTACCGGCAGAAGGCAAATCAGAAAGCAGTTGTGCTGTCTGCAGGAATCAACAAATTAAAAACCATCCGTGAACTGGACTGTGATGCATCAGTAATGGCAAAGATCACCGGTGCAAACTACTTCCAGAACAAAGACGGTCAGTCTGATCCAAAAGGCACCACATATGGTGACCAGTCTTCAACGGTCAATGATGTGTGGCGAATGTTACCGAATCAGAACAACACACTGTACTTTGACTTGAACACAGGCATGTATGGTGACTGCACCGGTGTAAGAATTGACATGGATCACGATGTCTTTTCACCTGGTGGTGTGTTTCCTGCTTCTGGAAATTACCAGTACGGTACATTCATCGGTATTGACTGCGTGAATATTGTCAGCAGGTACACATTCTGCATCCGGTTCACAGACGGTACATACTGTTTGGGCATCTGCAACCAGGATGCAACACCAAGACAGATTGCATCTGACTTCAGACAGTACCAGATTGAAAGCATCGCTTTCCTTGATGGCGGTGACAGTGCACAGATGGGCAGAGTGAAAGACGGGATTTTTGAATATAACCGTTACACATCACGTGCAGTGCCGTCAGCGGTTGCGCTGATCAGAACGGATACACCACAGGAACCATCTGACACGCACGAAAACGCACCTACAACAAACGAAACGGATGAAGGAGAGGAACAGACCATGAACAATGAAACAAGCACTATCGAACCGGTAAAGGATGAAACATGGACTGATCCAGAACCGGCACCGTCAGACCACATTATTCTGAATCGTATTGCATCGCTGATGTCCGTGAAATCAATCATCACCATCTTCTTGACTGGGGTGTTTGGAATGCTTGTGCTACGTGGTGAAGAATTACCGGATAAATTCGTCAGCATCTACACTATGTGCATCAGTTTCTTCTTTGGATACCAGTTCAAGAAGGTAGAAAGCGGTGAAGGTAAATGAATGAAGAACTGACCATGGTGACCGTCATTGGTGTTCTGCTTCTGCTTGGTCAGATTCTGCAACTCTATAACACTGCAGTGACTGCCAAGAAGAACGCAAATGAACCGATGCGGATTGTTAAGGAAGAAATAGCGGTACAGGGCAAGCGTATTGGAGAGATAGAGCATGAGGTGACCGATATGAAAAAGGACATCAACCATGCGTTTGATAAGATCAGAGAAAACAAAGAAGAATCTGAACGGACAGCAAAAGCACAGAATGCGGCACTGGTTCAGATACTGCTTCTTCTGAAAGAGCCAACCAACAAGAACGATGCTAAGATTGACGAAACGATCAAGCAGTTGACATCAATTTGACATCAATTTGACATCAATTTGACATTCCCTTTTCAGTTTCCTTCTGAATGTGGGTATCTGTGTTTTGGGAGCCGGCACAGGTACCCGAATAAACAAAAACCGGATGTGTAATGCATCCGGTCTTTTTTTATGTCATGGACACTGACAGAAGCACATCACCGGTTTCTGCCAGTGTTCGTTTAATGTTCGTAAAGTGGAGAGATTCAGACATGAAACGAACAACACATTCCCGTGTCACGGGTTCTGTCTGCTGATCAGACATGTTCACGTGGATGACCATGCGCTGTCCGTCATCATCATCGAACAGGTATATTCGGTTTATGCATGAATTGATCAGATACTGTTGTGATTCAGAATCGGTCTTTTCAGCGTTTCTGAGTGCGTATAGGAACCGTTTTATATCATCGGCAGTAAATTGTACCTGTGATAGTTTTTCGGTCTCTATTCGCTGTTCTATGGCTTGTATTTCGCTTTCGTGTGCGTGCAGTCTTTCATTCACGGAATCAGACCATACACCGGATTCCATTGCACGCAGAATATTGTCAATTTTCTTCTGAATCTGCTTTTTCTGTTCTTCCAGATTGCGGACGGTGGCAGTTGCCTGTTCTGATTCCTGGTATGCAAGGACACGTGGCACCATGTCTTCAATGAATTCATCGGTCAGAATTTCTTCATTGATGGTTCTGATCACGGCATCTTCCAGTTTCTCTTTTGATACACGTTTCTTTCTGCATCCGTTCCGTTTGGATGCTTTCCTTCCAGAACAGGAATAGTAATGATAATAACTGCCGTTTCTACTGCGTGCAGATTCACCGGTCATAGGTTCACCACAGTATCCGCAGAACAGTTTGCCGGTCAGAAGGAATGATACCGTGTCTTCTGTTCTCTTTTTGACCTTTGTGAATGACCTGCGTTTCAATTCCTTCTGAACACGGTTGAACAATGCTTTATCAATGATGGGTGGAATGCCGTGCGGATCAATGATGTCTTTGTACCGGTACACACCGATGTACTTTTCATTGCGTAGGATGTACCGCAGACTGTTCTTTGAGAATGGCATATTTCTGCCTGTGAGATAACCGGCACTGTTCAGTTCATCCACAATCTGCATGTACGGTTTCCCGTTTGCGAAATCGCTGAAGATTTGCTTGACCACAGGTGCGGTCACTGGGTGCGGTTCATATTTCCCATCTGATGTCTTCTGATACCCGAACAGGGTTGTGGACAACACTTTTCTTTCTAATGCTGAATCATACAGACCACGTTTGATGTTCTCTGACAGGTTTGCGGAATAGTATTCGGCAAGAGATTCCATCAGACCTTCAAGAATGATGCCTTCTGGTGAATCACTGATGTTTTCCATTGCAGAAATGACTTTGACACCGTTTTTCTTCAGAATGTTACGATACATCGCACTGTCATACCGGTTTCGTGCAAATCGGTCTAATTTCCACACAATCACTGCTTGAAATGATTTTGTCTCACTTTCGCTGATCATCTGCTGAAAAGCAGGTCTTTTGTCACTGGTTCCGGTCAGTGCTGAATCAGTGTATTCGTGGATGACTGACATGCCGTGTTTTTCTGCGTACTGTCTGCATTCACGCAGTTGTCCTGCAATGCTTTCTTCACGCTGACTTGAACTGGAATACCGTGCATATATCACTGCCGTTGTCATATGTTCACACCGTTCAGAATTTCTGCATAATTTACACCAATAGCATCACAAATGGTGATGAATACCGGCATACTCATTTCAATCTGACCGGATTCATATTTTGCAATGGTAGACCTTCCAATGCCGGTTTTCTGTGACAATTGTTCTTGTGTCATCCGTTTCCGTAAACGTGCGAATCTGATTTCATCGCCTATTGATTCATTTATCTTCTTTCTATTCATTCCGTTGTCCTTCTTTCATTCTCTTTATATCATGAGTGTTATTGAATTTCACAAAATGTTCTGCAAAAGAACAAAAAGTGCTTGACAAGAACGGAAACGGTGGGAAAATAAAATAAAAAACGGCAAAAAAAGGAAGGAAACGAGCATGACAGAACAGGAACTGAAAAAGGAAGTACGTTGGATGAAACGGGTGACAAAAGACACGGACAAGACAGATGACACTGTTGAGTATCGGTGGCATCCAAAATTCCAAAGATTCATCAAAGGTCTGATGGCATTGGGTGTTCAAGCGGAAATGCATGACAGTTTAGAAGAATGGCGAAACGCTTGCGAATTATGCGGAAACTGGAACAAGAAATATCCTACGGAAATATACATGACTGAAGCGTACCTTGATGATGAAACAGGTGGTTCCATTGCACACATTGAGGATGAAACATTCAGATTTACAGACTAAAGCAAAAACGGTTTGCCGGTCACCGATAAGTACCGGCACACAGTGCAATAAGGCACAGAAGGAGAGGGAAAATGTTCTACAAAATCACATATACATATGAAGGCAAGAAGGGTTCAACCATTGTCAGACCGGTAGAAGGTTGGGAACACAGGTTCTACGAATACTGCATCAATAAAGTTGATTCACTGACACGTGCCGGTGCAAAGATCATTGACACACAGATGTACAACACAAAATAAGCATCACGGCGAGGCGATAACACCGGAACAACACCATTTCAGAAAGGACATAAGGAAATGGAAAAGGAAACAAAGAAGGTCAAGAAACTGGAAGAACTGCACGGTGGACAGGAAGAAGAAATGACAGAATACATTGTCACGATGAAAAACGGCAATCAGATCAGACTGTTGGTGTCTGCAGAGGATTGGCAGGATGAATGTTTGTTCATGGCAGATGTGATTACGTATGTTGATGCAGAAGGTATCTGCAATTATGGTTCAAAGGAAATCAAGGTGACAACATGCTGAAAGAGATTGAAGCAGTGCGCACCAAACTGCATAAGAAGATTGAAGACCGTGAAGCAAAACTGAACGGTCTGATGGACTGGTGCAAGGACAGATATGATGTGAACTGGTACGGATACCAGAAATACCAGGATGAATATGCAAAGCGGTCTGCCAAACTGGAAAAGGAACTGAAGCAGTACCAGTTCTGGTACAAGCAGTTGTATGAAATGCATCTAGCGGCAGTGGAACAGGGAATTGAAGACGGTACACATTCTGAAATGGTGTATCTGGGAATGGTGCCAGAAGATGATTGAACGCATCATGCAAGGTGATTGTTTGCAGATGCTGAAACTGCTTGATGACTGTTCGGTGGATACCTGTGTGACATCACCACCATATTACGGTCTGAGAGACTACGGCACCGGAACATGGATTGGTGGCGATCCTAACTGCCCACATAGGCGGTTATCAAAGTATTCAGACAAAACCACAACCGGTCATCATCAAAAGGAACTTGCAGGTAATGTCGGAGATGCCATATACAAAACAGTGTGCCCAATTTGCGGTGCGGTAAGAGAAGACAAGCAAATTGGACTGGAAGAAACACCAGAAGAATATATACAGAAACTGGTTGCGGTATTTCGTGAAGTGAAACGTGTTCTGAAGGATGACGGCACGCTGTGGTTAAACATCGGAGACAGTTATGCAGGAAGCTGAAAAGGTAGAAACAGTGACGGATCAGCAAATGTTGATGCAGACAGCAAACAAGCCACATCAAAAGGTACTACAGAAGGACATCTAAACAAAACTGGTGATGGTTCAGCAAAACCCAAAGACCTAATCGGTATACCTTGGATGCTTGCATTCGCATTGCGTGATGATGGTTGGTATTTGAGACAAGACATCATATGGCACAAACCGAATCCAATGCCCGAACCAGTGAAAGACAGATGCACCAAGTCACACGAATACATATTCTTGCTGTCAAAGAAACGGCAGTATTACTTCAATCATGAAGCCATTCAAGAAGACGCAATCTGCAAAGATGACAAGCGTAATGGAGAGGGCAGAATCACATATGATGGCAAACGTACAGATGGAGATGACCAACATGCACAGCAATCGTTTGTCACTGACAGTGACAAACGGAACAAACGTGATGTGTGGACTGTATCACCAAAACCGGTATCAGATGCACATTTCGCAACATATCCAGAAGAATTGATTGAACCGTGTATACTTGCCGGTTCTAAACCGGGGGGGGGTAGTGCTTGATCCATTTTTCGGAAGTGGCACCACAGGCAGAGTGGCACTGAAACACGGCAGGGGTTATATCGGTATAGAACTGAACCCGAAATACATTGAAATTGAAAAAAAGCGGTTGAATGGAGTGCAAACCGCATTGTTCTAGAAAGGAGATGGATGAATGACAGAAACAGAAAGAAAATTCACACCAAATGAAATTATCAGATTACTTGGATGGACTAATGAAGAAACTGCAGAACATCTTGGTTGCAGTCACATGACTGTTGTGAGACGAAAAAACGGTCAGTCTCCGTGGAAAGCACCGGAAATTGTGGTTCTATCCAAGGAATCGAACATTCCTGTTGAGCAGATTATTTTTTAGTGCTAAAAAATGTTCTTCGCAAGAACATCTGCACAAAGAAGGGAGATGATGCAGAGCATCAACATTGAATCATTCGCACAAGCAGTATTGAAAGACATGAAAAAAGCCGGTGTGGGGTCACCGGCAAGAAAGGACAACGAACATGAAACACAAGAAGAATCACATTCGTCACAGGAATTCTATCACAGCAGAACTGAAGCAGGAATTGTTCGGTGATCTTGAATTCTTTGATGCTTGCACTATCGCATTTTACGCATCAATGCTTTCCATCCTTGCATCGGTTGGCATCTATGCATTCGCATTCTATTGCATTTGAGAGGAGACACACATGATTATCACAATATTGGTTTCCATGGTATGCGGTTTTGTTGCCGGTGTACTGGGTTCCATCATCACAAGAGAAATGACAGAACATCAGATTCAGCAGAAGACCATTGAAGATGCACAGCAATATGCCGTGATCAACAAGCGCATTGAGACAATCAACGGTCAGTACAAAGCGGTGACTGTAGCACTGGAACAACTGACATACAAGTTTGTCAGAGAACGTGGTGCGGTCTGGGAATCGCTGAATGGACTGTGGAATGACTATGACGAACGGAACAAGGAACCGGAACAGGCAGAAGCAGAACCGGCACCAGAAGCAACAGAAACAGGCAAGAAGCGTGCAAAGAAGTCACGCAAGGAGAATGAGACAGATGAAGGAAAGAACACTGTTCAACATGGATGAAAAGAAGCGAAATGTGAAGTACGTGCGTGCCACAAGCAAAACCGGTGAACTGACCGTGCACGTAAACGCAGACACAACAGCACTGATCAAAGAGTACTGCCAGATGCACAGCGTGAACTGCAAACAGTTTGTGAATGATGTGCTGACAGAAAAGATGGCAGAACTGGAACAGAACAAGTATGACGGGCTGACCAAAGAAGAACTGATCAACCTGCTGAAAGAGAGAGACCGGAAACATGATTGATGAACGTACGAACTGGAATGATGCCGTCAATGAATTGATTGACCGCATTGATACTGCACAGATGTCCTTTGTGGCGGCACGTGACAATTTCAATTCAAGGAGAATCGGCAGATACGTGATCATGCTTGATTCACTGATGGATGAACTGAGAGGTTTGCTTGATGACTAAGAAAGCACTGGTTGATGTGTGCAACGTACCGGAATATGCACACAAGTATAAATACTGGGTGGTGCGGTACTCTGCCGGTTATCTCTGGTACTGGGGTGCATTTGATGATGAAAACAGAGCGTTAGAGGTTGCGAACGCTGAAGATGGAATGGTGGTGGAAGCGGAATGAATGACAGGGAATATGAAGCGATGAACGGCATCAGACGGTCTGATCTGTGGTGGATGAACAAAACACCGGCACACTTTCTGTGGCATATGGATAACAAAGAAGAACAGACACCGGCACTGCTGTTTGGATCAGCGGCACACAAATATGTTTTGGAACGTGATGACTTCTTCACGGAATACGCAGTGGTGCCACAGGTAGACAGACGGACAAAGGCAGGGAAGGAAGCCATTGAAGCATTCAAACATGATCATCAGAAGCAGTCTTGGATTGACCATGAAGATTTTGAAGTCATTCAGCAGATGCGTGATGCACTCTATGCAAACGCAGAGATCAAACAGATTCTGACCGCAGAGCACAGAACAGAAGTGCCGTTCATCTGGGTTGATGATGAAACCGGCGAAATCTGCAAGTGCAAAGCAGACATCATCACTGAACTGGATGGTGTGCCGACAGTGATTGACTACAAAACAACACTGTCTTGTGAAGATGGTTCGTTTGAAAGATCATCACGGAAATTCGGTTATGACTTCCAGTGCGGATTCTACTTGGAAGGAATCAACAAATGCACCATGGAAGAACACCAGTTTGCATTCATTGCACAGGAAAAGACGGCACCATATCTGCCACGGGTGTATGTCTGTGATGAAGGATTCATCAACCAGGGCAAGCGCAAGTTTCATGAACTGCTGAAGAAGTATCACGCATGCAAAGAATCAAAGGAATGGAAAGGGTACGAAACAGAATATCTGTACAGTGACAATTATGAATAAGAACGTGAATGAATACAGTCACTACCAGGAATACTTCAATAACTTTCTTGGTGGGTGGTCTTTCTCTAATGGTGATGAAACACTGACCATTGCAAGTGTCAGTGAAGAAGAAATGTTTGATGCACAGACCGGTGGCAAAAAGAAAGGACTGTGTATCCGGTTCAAGGAACGTGATCTGCCGATGGTGCTGAACAAGACAAACGCATCCATGATTGCAGAAGTCACAGGATCAGATGCAATGCGTGACTGGATCGGCAAACAGATCATTGTTGGCACGGAACGTGTCAAGGCATTCGGCAAGGTCTCACAGGCAATCAGAGTGAGACCGGACAAGCCGACAGTCAAAGCACCGGCAGAACCTGCCACACAAGCGCAAATGGAGCGCATACAGGCACTGATTGCGGATGGTTCGATAAATGAACCGGCACTGTGCAAATATCTCAAAATCAGCGGTATTGGTGCCATCTCACGCACACAGGCGGCAGATGCAATCAAAGCAAAGACAGGGGAGATCATTGAATGAAATCATACCTGTTTGAGATACCAGGTGAACCGTTTGCGAAACAGCGTGCACGGACATTGCGCACCGGCAGATCATACACACCGGCAAAGACGGTTCAGTTTGAGAATCTGGTGAAAACCTGTTTTGTGCAGAAGTATCCGTGCGAATCACCAACTGAAGACTGGGTGACCGTGGACATCGTTGCGGTTTACCCAGTTCCGCAGTCATGGTCAAAGAAAGACAAGATCAGAGCATCTGAAGACAAGATGTTTCCGAAAAAACATGACTGGGATAACATCGGCAAGATCATCTGTGACGGTCTGAACGGTGTTGCTTGGCATGATGACAAGCAGATATTTGATGGAATGGTACACAAGCGATTCGGAGACAGACCACGTACGGTTGTACTGGTCACAACGTACACAACAGAAGAACTGGAACAGAACAAACTGTTGGGTGTTCTTTCGGCAGAAGAAATGGAATGGTATATGAAATCATGGCAGGTATAAACACAGTAACGATTGTAGGCAGACTGACAAAGGAACCGGAACTGAGAAAGACACAGAGCGGTACATCATATCTTAAATTTACGGTGGCAGTTGACCGGATGAAGAAGGAAGACGGTGCTGACTTCATTCAGTGTTCCGCATGGAGACAGGCGGCAGAATTCCTGTCACAGTATGCCGATAAAGGAACAATGGTTGGTGTCACCGGTCACATCAGCACTGGATCATATGAAGACCGGCAGACGGGCAAAAAGGTATTCACAACAGAAGTGACAGCAGACCGTGTGTGCATTCTGGAATCAAAGAAACAGCGTGCCGATTATCCAAGCAACGGAACATCATACACAATGGCAGAAGCATCAGCACATGCCAATGAAGGATTTGACACCGGCGAATCTGCTGATGATGAAAACTGGGAACCGCCATTCTGAGGTATCAACATGATTTTGTCTGAGTGGGTAAAGAATCACAAATGGCAAACCGCTAAAATCGGCACAAAAGACGGCAGTGGTTTCATCTTTGCCGGTACCGTAGATTCATTCACGCTGAATCACATTGAAGCGTACACAGGCACGAAAATGCATGAGAGGGCAGTAATTGAAACATATCCATCTGCGTATGGTGGGCACATTGTAATCATCCGTGGGAGAGAATACGGAAACAAAGACATGCCAACACCAGTGCGATACACAGAGACGGTACAGATGGAAAACTATCATGCACTCATTGGTGCGGTCGCTAAAGTAGCGGCAGAGGAATATGAACGTGCACTGACCGCAAAGATGTTCAGCACATCCAAACGGGCACAGGAATATTCAGAATATGAAATCAACGAGTGCCGACAGTTCTTTCTGTCAGATTCGTTTGCAACACTGATGCCGCACGTGAACGGTGATGAAGTCTTGCACCTAATCGAAAAGAAGGTGTACCAGGCATGGAAACGGTACGGAGACGAACATGATGACAGAGAATGAAGGATACATCAAACTGTACCGGTCATTCTTACAGTGGGAATGGCATGATGATCAGTCAATGGTCACGGTGTTTCTTCATTGCATTCTGCTTGCAAACTGGAAGTCAAAACAGTGGCATGGTCAGTCAATCCCGCGTGGCACATTCATCACAAGCATTGCGAACCTGTCATCAATCTGCGGATTGGCACCAAACACTGTCAGATCATGTCTGAAACGGTTGCAGGATACCGGTGAACTGACTGTGCAAACAAGTAACAAAGGCACAAAAATCACCGTCAATAATTATGCAAATTATCAAGTCACCGGCAGTTCTGTTATGCAAAATATGAGTCACGATTTGAACAACGAATTGAACAACAGATTGAACACTACTAAGAATATAAAGAAAGAAAGAAGTATAAAGAAACATACAAAGAAAGTGAAAGTGGAAATCCTTCCAGATTTCTACAATGCGGAACCGGTACGGATAGCAGAACCGGTACTGGCAACAGCAGAGGAGATTGAAGCAACAAGGGAACTGATAATGAAAGGAGTGAAGCAGAATGAATGACCTTATGAAGGAACAGTGGATCAATGACACGTGCATGATGTTCCAGAAGACATTCAATGACATAAACATGACCACAGTAAGAAACATTCTGACACTGGCACTGATGGACTGTGATATTACCAAGTACACTAAGGCGGTAACAGTTTACGCAGGTGAACCAAACGAACAGATCATCAAGGCATTCATTGTTACAAAACGTGTTGCAGGTGCATCTGACAAAACCTGCAAATACTATCAATTCATTCTCAGCCAGTTTATGAACAAGATTGGAATGTACTTCGATAAAGTCACGGCAAATGACATACGCATCTACTTTGCAAAGAGAGAACTGGAAGATGGAGTGTCAGATGTGACACGGAACAATGAATACCGTGTGCTGTGTTCCTTCTACGGATGGTTATTTGATGAAGAACTGATCAATAGGAATCCGATGCGTAAGGTGTCCAAGATCAAAACCAAGAAAGTGCAGAAAAAAGCATTCAGTCAGATGGACTTGGAACAGATACGTGCGCACTGTCAAAACAAAAAAGAGAAAGCGGTGATTGAAACACTGATCAGTACCGGATGCCGTGTATCGGAATTGGCAGGTATCACATTGGAAGACATTGACGGTGACACTGTGACTGTACACGGCAAGGGAGACAAAGACCGCAGTGTGTATCTCACAGCAAAGGCACAGTTTGCGATTGATGAATATTTGAAGTCAGACGCATACCGGAAACGCAGGAACAAGAACAAAGTGTTTCCACCAGTTCATACAGTGCAAGAGATTGTACGCAGAGTTGGAGATGATGCCGGTGTGAAGAACTGTCATCCGCACAGATTCAGACGGACATGCGCAACCAATGCACTGGAACACGGTATGCCGATTGAGTATGTATCAAGAATGCTTGGCCATGAATCATTGGAGACCACACGGATATATCTTGATCTGAATGACAATGACATGAAGATTGCACACAGGAAGTATGTGAACTAAAGGAGAGAGAAAGAACATGTACAACATTGATTATCCACAGTTTGTATCTACACCATACATCACAAATTGTGTTGGCTGTCCGTACATGGAACTGACAGCTGACACAGACGAGGATGCAAAGAGAAACAGACACCACACGATGAAGTGCAAGCATCTTGAAATCTGTCTGCGGATCATCAGCATGTGTGAAGCAGAACAGGCAGAGGAAGAGGACGATGAGTGTGAAGAATACAAGGCTAATTGACACACAAGACGCATTCAATGTGCTGTCGGATTATTACCATCACCACACATCCGCTCAACACTTGGCATTGCAGGAAGCATTGAACAAAGTGCCGACAGCGGACGCAGAACCAGTGCGATATGGGAAGTGGATATTTGAGAGCATTCGAGGGCATGCGGTGATGACGTGTTCTGAATGTTGCAAGGTTCAAGATGGTCAGACTTTATGTTTCACGTACTGCCCTAACTGTGGTGCAAGGATGGATGAAGATGACTGATTTAATCAGCAGACAGGACGCGATTGATATCGTTGAATTTGAGTGCGGAGAGTGGATAGGACTTGCAAGGACTATTATCAAGAGCCTTGAAAACATACCGCAAGAGGAAACGGAACGAAAGCGCGGGAAGTGGATTGAAAAAAGCACGGGCGGGGAGCATTTCTGGT
>Ga0310691_10003817_pt1 | contig 17553 bp, 12 predicted proteins | sample 176DNAGHGlowgp2_FD_203887 | JGI IMG/M metagenome (GOLD analysis project Ga0310691, IMG submission 203887) | Sheep rumen microbial communities from Palmerston North, Manawatu-Wanganui, New Zealand - 1766 DNA GHGlow gp2 (v2) (version 2) | ecosystem: Host-associated > Mammals > Digestive system >...
CTCTATGCCTACTATCAGGTGATGCCCGACCCGCAGGTGGATGCTTTCAATGCTGCAAATAAGCCCGATTACGTCTTCCCGTATTTTATGGTAAACGTGCTGCCCACAGGTCTGACCGGACTGCTGATTGCCTCGGTGTTTGCAGCAGGAATGTCCACGGTGGCCACATCGGTGACTTCGTGTTCGACCATCATACTGACCGACTATTGGACTCGATTGCGTCGCAAGGTTCATCGTCCTGGCCATACTCATGACGATGGGGTAGGTGATCGCGAACATCTCATTGTGCTCAAGGTTAGTTCGGTGGTTATTGGTACGCTTGGCATCATCGTGGCCTTGGCACTTGTTAATGTCGATTCGATACTCGATGCATGGTGGAAGCTTTCGTCCATCTTCTCGGGCGGTATGCTCGGCCTGTTCCTTTTGGGCTATATGGCCAAGCGTGTCAAGAACATTCATGCCCTGCTGGGCGTCATCTGCGGCTTTGCAGTCATCGCATGGATCTCGGCTTGGAAGTGGCTTGGCCTGCCCGATCCGGGTCTTCACGAATATCTTGCCATCGTCCTTGGAACGATGACCATCTTCCTGGTCGGCTTCTTCCTGGCATTGGTTTTCCATAAAAAAAGTTGATAGATTCTCTATATTTCCTATAGTTACTATATTCACAATAGTTACTATAAAAAGAAAAGCAAAAATTATTACAGAAATAAATGTACTACGTCGAAAAAACTATGGAGATCTCAGGCTCCCATTACCTGAGACTGTCGCATCAGAGCAAATGTGAGAACCTGCACGGCCACAACTGGATCGTGAAGGTCTATTGCAAGTCACGCGAACTGAATGAAGACGGTATGGTGGTTGATTTCACCGAGGTGAAGAGCATCGTTCACGGTACACTCGACCATCAGGACCTTAATGCTATCCTTCCTTTCAATCCCACAGCCGAAAATATTGCCCACTGGATTGTCGAGAAGGTGCCTAATTGCTATAAGGCATCCGTGCAGGAGAGCACAGGTAATGTCGCTATTTACGAGCGTGACGAATAATTGTTAATCGTTAATTATTGATTGTTAATTGAAAGTCAACGAGATTTTCTATTCGCTGCAAGGCGAAGGCCATTACACGGGAACGCCTGCCGTCTTCGTGCGTTTTGCAGGGTGTAACCTGCGTTGCTGGTTCTGCGACACCGATTTTGAAAAAGGTGTTGAGATGAACGAAGACGAGATTGTTGAGGCTGTGCTCCAATATCCTACGCGATATGTCGTCATCACAGGCGGCGAGCCCACCTTGCAAATCACGGCATCGTTGTGCGACAAGCTGCTTGCCCATGGGCTGTATCTGATGATGGAGACCAATGGCACACGTCCTCTGCCCGAAGGCTGTCAGATCGACTGGATTACCTGTTCACCCAAGTTGATTGACGTCGAAGAGGGGAAACGCAAGATTGCCACCATTCGCCTTCGTCATATCGATGAACTCAAGGTCGTCTTCGAGGATAGTCCGACGCAGGACATGGCGCTCTATGAGCAAATCCCTGCCACCGAGTACCGATTGCAGCCTTGTGACACCCAGGATCCCCTCTGCAATCAAGCCATATTGAACAAGACAATAAAATATATACTTCAACATCCGAAATGGAAACTTTCACTCCAAACCCACAAGATTCTGCACGTCCGCTGATTCAGCAAGCGTCGCCTGTGACTGACGAACAGTTGCAGGATGCCATCCGCACCGTGCTCCGAGCCATTGGCGAAGACCCTGAGCGTGAAGGCCTGGTCGATACGCCCGACCGTGTCGTCCGTATGTGGCGAGAACTCTTTCGTGGCTATGATCCTACTCAGAAACCCAAGATAACCACTTTTGATAACGATGCACACAACACCGAGATGGTCTTCGACACCGGTGACTTCTACTCGATGTGCGAACATCATATGATGCCGTTCTTCGGCCAATACTATTTCGCCTACATTCCGCAGGATGATGGGCGCATCCTCGGCATTTCGAAGATTGCCCGCGTAGTCGGCTACTGCTCGGCACGTCTGCAGCTTCAGGAACGTCTTGCCCACGACATCATCGAAATGCTCAGCGATGCCCTCGACAACCAGGTGCAGGGCTTTGCTATCGTCCTCAAGGGTATGCACACCTGCAAGACCATGCGTGGCGTGAAGAACAAGGGCAACATGAATGTCAGCTACTTCACAGGTGTGTTCCGCACCAATCCTTCTTTGCGCGAAGAGTTCTACCACCTGATTGCTATGCAATAGATTATTGCCGTACATACATTTGCTTGTAGTTTTTCAAACTTGTCAACGATGTGTCGCCTGCCAATGCTTAGGTCTTTACAGCTAATGCTTCTGCTTATTGCTGGTGTAGCCATATCTTATGCCCAATCGCAACAGCAGCTCGATTCCATACTGTATGTTCTTGATAGGACGATACTCGAAAAGCCTATCTACGACCGACAGAAACGAAACAACATACAAGACCTACAGCTAAAGTTGCTCCGTACGGAAGATGTGTCCGAAAGGCGACGTCTTATGCATGAACTCTTCAGCATATACCGTAGTTTCCGTTTGGATAGTGCGCTTTACTTTGCTCGGTTAGGTTCCTCACTTATAGCGTCCGATGACGAGGCATCGAAGGTGAACAATGGCCTCGATATCGCTGAGGCTCTCAAGGGTTTGGGTTACTATTCTCAGGCAAGAGAATTGCTTGATGCCAGCCGTGGAAAAGTAGGAGAGGAGGATATGGTGTATTATTACCACCTATATTATTCCATCTATCATTCGATGCATCAAAACTCGGAACTTGAGGAAGATCGCCTGCGGTTCAGGGACTCCCTGTTGTTCTATCGTAAGCAGCTGCAGTCTGTTCTTCCTCCCGATGATATAGGCCACGACATTGGTGAGGCGCATCTTTTATTGTTTGAAGGCAAACCACAGGATGCCCTCCAGCTCTTAAAAGGAAGACTAGCTCGTGATGCTGATGGTTTGGGCGAAACACTTCTCGCCGTCACCTTCGCCGAGATTTACGAGGCTTTGGGGATGAATAGAGAAGCTGAGTATTACTATGCAGTCAGCGCAGTGGATGACCTTCAGCGTGCCACCAAGAAATACACCGCTCTACAGCAATTAGCTATCCTTTTGTTCCGCGATGGCGATGTGGATCGTGCCTACCGTTATCTTACCTGTGCACTCGAAGACGTCACCTTCAGCCGCATTCATTGCCGCATCACGCAGATTGCCCAGTTCCTGCCGATTATCACTAGTGCCTATGAACGCAAAAGTGAGACCGCATCTCTTCGAAAACTTTGGCTTTCCATTGCCTTGGGTATGCTACTGCTCATCGCTGTGTTCGGTGTATGGATTCTGCATCGAAGAAGTTCTCAGTTGCGACGTCTTAACGTTAAGTTACATGGCCTTTATCAGGAAATTGCCGACGCCAACCGGCAGTTGATACAGATTAATGCGCAGGTGGAGGCTGCAAACGGACAGCTTGCCGATGCCAATCGTATAAAGGAAGAGTACATCGGACAGGTTTTCAACCTGTGTTCTGCCTATATGGACAAACAGGAGTTTCTGCGTCGTACCATACATAATAAGGTAAAGGGGAACCAGCTTTCCGAAGTTATCAAGTTGGTGGGCGACAAGAGTCAGCAACAGGAGGATCTGCGTGATTTCTTCCGTAACTTTGATGCCATTTTCCTGTCTCTCTTTCCCGATTTCGTTAAGGAGTTCAATGAATTGTTGCGTCCTAACGAGCACGTGAGCGTCAAGGAAGGTGAGTTGCTTAGCCCTGAACTCCGAATCTATGCCTTGGTTCGTTTAGGGATCAACGATAGCACAAGGATTGCCTCTTTCCTGCATTTCTCGCCACAGACCGTTTATAACTATCGACTCAAGATGAGGGCCCGCACTGATTTGTCGCGTGAAGAGTTCGTTGAAGCAATCCAAAGCCTCAAATAAACACTTACTCAAAAAGAAGGGGTAATTTCGTGCAAGTTATTGAAAGCCAATTGGGATATATCCTAATTGGCTTACTTTTTTACCTACTTTGTCCCGACGATTCAGCTTTGTTTTAAAAAAACTCAATATCTTTGCAGCGCGAACCGCAGAATTTACGAAAAACCTTTAATAACCGAATACTTACTAATACTATTTCACATATAAATATTACTAATCTATGAACAAGACAGCTTACACCGTATTGCGCAGAATGCTTCCTCTCGTAGGAATGCTGCTGTGTTATGTTGCCGTTGGTCAGAATGTCACCGTACAAGGACGAGTCGTTGACCAGACTGGCGAAGCAATTCCTGGAGCCAACGTCTTGGTCAAGGGAACTACTAATGGAACCCTTACCGATGCTGATGGCAATTATTCTCTTACGGTTCCCAACAGGAACTCCACCCTCGTCTTCAGTTTTCTGGGCTATCAGACACAGGAACTCAGTGCCGATGGCCGATCGATGACTGTGACTATGCATGAAGACAGCCAGTTGCTCGACGACGTTGTCGTCATCGGCTATGGTCAGGTCAAGAAACGTGACGCTACGGGCTCCGTGCTTAGTGTCAAGGCCGAAGAACTCAACAAGGGTAGCATCGTTAGTGCTCAAGATGCTTTGATGGGCAAGGTGGCCGGTGTCAATGTTACGCCATCTTCAGGTGCCCCAGGTTCAGGCGCTACGATACGTGTGCGCGCTGGTTCCTCGCTCTCAGCTTCCAACGATCCGCTCATCGTTATCGATGGCGTGCCGGTCGATAATAGTTCGATCAACGGCTCAAGCAATATCATCGGTTCTATTAACCCCGCCGATATCGAGTCGTTCACTGTCCTTAAGGATGCCTCGTCAACGGCCATCTATGGTTCTCGAGCATCGAATGGCGTTATCATTATTACGACGAAGAAGGGTAAGATCGGCAGTCGCAAACCTGCTGTCAGCTATACCAACAACTTTACTATCAGCCAAGTCACCCGGACTCTTGATGTACTGGATGCCGCCGACTACAAGGCTGCATTTGCCAAGTACGCCAATGCACCCGCTGACTTCGCTCTCGGCAATGACGATGTTGACTATCAGAAGGAGATTTATCACAATGCCTTTGGTCAGGAGCACAACGTATCGGTTAGTGGCGCTGTCGGCAATATGCCCTATCGTGCTAGCGTGGGTTACACTAATCAAGACGGTATCATCAAGACCAATAATTACCAGCGTACCAGCGCTTCTGTGGGGCTTTCACCCCGTTTCCTTCAGGATCATCTCACTTTCGACATCAACGTCAAGGGATCTTATGAGGACAACAAGCCCGTGACCAGTAGTGTCGTAGGTGCAGCAATCGCAGCTGACCCTACTCGTCCTATCCATGCAACCTACCCCGGTGGCATTGGCTGTGGTTACTATACTTGGATGAATGGTGATGCACCTATGGCCATAGCTCCCGACAATGCGTTGGCACTCCTCGAGCTTGATAATCGAGAGAACAAGGTGACCCGCTCAATCGGTAATATGGCAATCGACTACAAGATTCATGGTTTCGAGGATCTTCGATTTAACCTTAATCTTGGCTACGATGTGCTCAAGTCAACCTACGACCGCTCTGTTCCACAATTTGCTCCTCAGATGTACACCAGTAACCAGAAGGACGGTACCGGCCTCGAATATACCTCGAAGCAGAACAAGCGCAACACGTTGCTCGACTTCTATACCAACTATACCCACACATTTGCTTATGAGCAGCATCTCGACATAATGGTTGGCTACGGTTGGCAGCGTTTCTGGAAGAAATTCAACGATGAGAATCTCGACCCGAAGGGCGTGGAGTTGTCTTCACCTACCCATTCCGAGAGTGAATACTACCTTCTTTCTTGGTATGGCCGTCTGAACTATAGCTTCGCTGACCGTTATTTGCTCACTGCTACCTTCCGCGCCGATGCCTCTTCGCGTTTCCGCAAGGAGAACCGTTGGGGTTACTTCCCCTCTGTCGCTTTGGCTTGGAAACTCAAGAATGAGGCCTTCCTCCGCGACGTCGAGGTAATCGACGACCTGAAGATCCGTCTGTCGTACGGCCAGACCGGCCAGCAGGATATCGGCTCCGACTATCCCGCTCTATCCACCTATACCGCCTCCTACGATGAGTCGCGCTACCGCTTCGGTAACACATGGTACACCACTTATCGCCCTGATGGCTACGATCCGAACATCAAGTGGGAGACCACTTCCACCTATAATATCGGTTTCGATTGGGCCGTCCTTGATAGCCGCCTCGGAGGTTCAGTCGATTACTACTTCCGTGAGACTAAGGATCTCCTGAACAACATCGCAGTACCTGCAGGTGCCAACTTCACCAACGTCATCTACACCAACATCGGTTCGATGGAGAACAAGGGCCTTGAGGTTGCATTCAACGCCGTACCTGTCAAGACGCGTGATTTCGAGTGGCGAATGGGTATCAACTTCACATGGAACGACAGCAAGATCACCAAGCTCAATACTATCGATACTGAGGACAATTACGTGAAGACTGGTAATGCCGGTGGAACAGGCAAGTATCTGCAGGTACAGATGGTCGATGAGACTCCTTATACCTTCTTCCTCTTGCGTCAGGCCTACAATGAGGATGGTTCACCAAAGGACGGTATTTATCTCACCGAAAGTGGCGAAGAGACCACCTCCGAGGAGGATGCCTTCAAATATGTCACAGGTCATAGCTCTCAGGCTCCTTGCTTTGCTGGTCTTAATATGAAGTTCCTCTATAAGGACTGGGATCTTGGCTTCAACGGACATGGCTCGTTCGGCAACTACGTCTTCAACTACGTCAAGGCCAGCGAATCGCTCGACGACCTCTACAGCTCTCAGGGCACATCGTCCAACATCCAGCACGAGACGCTCGAGACTGCATTTACCCAACAGCGTCTCTATACCGACTACTTCCTCGAGGATGCCTCGTTCTTCCGTCTCGACAACATTACGCTCGGCTATTCCTTCCGTCATCTTTGGAACAAGACCAGCTCGCTGCGTCTCTCTCTCGCCGTACAAAACGTATTTACCATCACTGGTTACAGTGGTATGGATCCCGAAATCTATAATGGCATTGACAAGAATGTCTATCAACGTCCACGCGTATATATGTTCGGCATGTCACTCAATTTCTGACCTTGGAATGTAAACATTGATAAATTTGAAACAATATGAAACGCTATATCAAACTCTTCTGTGTCGCCGTTTCGCTTCTCGTGACCACCTCCTGCACCAGCGATCTCGACACCCTTCCGCTCGATGACAACCAGCTCACGAGCAACGATGTATATGGTACCGTCAATGGTTATCGTGGCATGTTGGCCAAGTGCTATGCTTCGCTTATCCAGACAGGTCAGAAAGGTGGGGATGGAGGCGATGGTGATGTCAATGGCATCGACGAAGGCTATTCCGGCTACACCCGCTGCCTCTTCTACCTGCAGGTTGCCTCTACCGATGAAGTGCTCTTCCACGCAGGTGGCGGTCATGGTACCTTGTCCATGTATCAGATGAACTGGAACTCTTCGGTCAAGGTCATCAGCTATCCATACTATCGTCTCTATATGGCCATCAACTACTGCAACGAGTTCTTGCGTAACAGTACTGAAGCAAAACTAGAGGAGAATGGCGTCTATGACCAGCTCAAGAACGACTATCTTACCTATCGTGCCGAGGCTCGTCTCATCCGCGCCTATTGCTACAGCATGATTTGCGACCTCTACGGTTCAGCACCTTTCGTCGATGACAGTCAGGACCTCGGCGTCATTCCCGAGCAAAAGACGCGTCGCGAGCTTTTCGACTATGTCGTAAATGAGGTCAACGATCTGATGGGTGATCTTCCAGAAGCAGGTCAGAAGGAATATGGACGTGTAGATCAGGCTGCTGCATGGTTCCTTCTCGCTCGTCATTATCTTAATGCCGAAGTCTGGACAGGCACCGCGCAGTACGACAAGGCTTATCAATATGCCAAGATGATCATCGACTCGGGAGCTTATCCTTTGGCCAGCGACTGGCGTCACATTTTCTTAGCCGACAATGACACTTGTTCTGAAATAATCTGGGGCCTCGTTCAGGATGCCGACAATGCACAGGGTTCAGCAGGTACCAACTTCCTCATCAAGGCGCTTGCTAATGGTGCTATGAATAATTGGTATGCTACTGGCATCGGCACACGAGGTTGGGGCAATGGTCGCGCCAAGGTATCGCTTGTCGATAAGTTCGACCTGCACGACCAAACCTTCGACCCCGACGATCCATGGGGTGATAACAAGTATGACAAGCGAGCACAATTCTTTGACAAGCTTGACGGACAGCAGAAGGAGACCTGGACAGAAGGCAAGGGCTTTGAAAAGACCTTTACCAAGGGTTACAGCATTATCAAATGGCGTAGCGTGAAGAAGGATCGTTCACAGGGTGCTGGCGACCCGGGAACCGTCTATTCCAGCATTGATTATCCGCTCTTCCGCACGGCCGATGCCTATTTGATGGCAGCCGAGGCCATCCTTCGTAATGGCGGTGGTTCGAAGGATGAGGCACTCCGTTACGTCAATGAGGTGCGTGAACGTGCCTATATGTCGGGCAAGTACGGTACAAGTGCCGTGAGTGGCGACATCACGTCCGATCAGCTCACTCTCGACTTTATTTGCGACGAACGTGCCCGAGAGCTCTATACTGAAAATGTGCGTCGAACCGACCTCATCCGCTTCGGCAAATACACCAAGGGTTACAACTGGGACTGGAAGGGCTCTGACGGCCAGGCGGGTAACTACAAAGGGCAGGATGTGGACGACAAGTACAAGCTCTTTCCGATTCCTCAAGATGAGTTCACTGTCAATCCCAACCTGACGCAGAATCCTGATTTTGCCAACTAATAAATAGCAACTATTGTGAGAACACTCATAATAACCCTCATATCCCTTCTCGTTGTTGGAGCTTCGGCACAAACCACTTTCGAGGAGGTAGCTGCCACACCTGAAAAAAGCGGTGGCGTCTATTATGCCTATCCGCTCGACTTCGCCCCACAGACACCCGCGCCCAAGGGTTACAAGCCTGTTTATATCAGTCATTATGGCCGTCATGGCTCACGTTATTTATTGAATGACCGTGATTACAAGTGGGTGATCGAACTTCTGCAGCAGGCCGCCGATGTGCAGGTACTCAGTTCTCTGGGTCACAGCGCTCTAGAACGCTTGCAGGAAGTGTGGAAGGAGGCTGAATTCCATGGTGATGAGCTGGCACCATTGGGCGAACGGCAACATCGTGGCATTGCCGAACGTATGTTTGCCTCTTTCCCCGAAGTCTTCAAAGGCGATGCCCGCGTCTTTGCTCGCAGTACCACGTCAATGCGTTGTCGCAACTCGATGGATGCTTTCGTCGATCGTCTGCGTGAACTCAATCCCCGCTTGCAGATTCGCCATGAGACTAAGCGAGTTTATATGAGTTATCTAAACTATCATTCTCCTGAACATATGTCGTTCAACGACGGACCATGGAAGGAACTCTACCGCAAGTTCCAAGCTGAGCACACCCATCCCGAACGGATGATGGAAGCGCTCTTTACCGACCCTACTTGGGTGCGTTGGAACGTCAACCCCGATGAATTGATGTGGGGCTTCTATTGGATCGCTAGTGATATGCAGGACATGGAGTGCGACATTTCGTTCTACGACATCTTTACGCCTCAGGAACTGTTTGACTTATGGCAGTGCTTCAACTTCCGCTTTTATGCAGCTGATGCCGACTGGACCGACAATCATGGCCTGGCGCTCAGAAGTTGTCATCCCTTGCTTCGCAACATTTTGGAGTGTGCCGATGCGGCGCTTGATCCCAATAATGTCGATAGGGTAGTGGCTGATCTGCGTTTCGGACATGATGGCAATGTCATTCCGCTTTGTGCCCTACTGGGGCTGGATGGTTGCACAGCCTCGACGTCCGACCCAAATGACTTTTATAAAGTGTGGAGCGACTTCAAGGTGTCACCGATGGGTGCCAACATACAGTTGATTTTCTATCGCCGCAAGGGATCGGACGATGTGTTGGTGAAGTTCCTTCATAACGAACTCGAAACCTCGATTCCTGTTGTTACCGATTGTTTACCTTATTATCACTGGAATGACGTGCGTGCCTATTGGCTTTCGCTCCTTCAATAGTACAGCCTATAGGCTGTCAGTTTCTCATTTGTTTCGGTTTTTTCGGGCCTCGGACTGCAAATCCGGGGCCTTTTTTGAGAAAAAATGTAATTATATTTGGACGATTCGAAAAATCTTGTTATATTTGCCGCGATATAATAAGGGATTCCTTTGAATCCCAATACCCATAACTTATAAACCACACTATCACTATCATGAGCAACTATCCGAAAATCGGTATTCGTCCGACCATCGATGGACGACAGGGAGGCATCCGCGAAAGCCTCGAAGAGAAGACCATGGCCCTGGCACACGCTGTGGCCGACTTGATTAGTACAAACCTCCGCAACGGCGACGGAAGTCCCGTGGAGTGCGTTATCAGCGACACCACCATCGGCCGTGTGGGCGAAAGTGCAGCCTGCGCCGAGAAGTTCGAGCGTGAAGGCGTCGGAGCAACCATCACCGTCACCAGTTGCTGGTGCTATGGCTCCGAAACAATGGACATGGATCCCACACATCCAAAGGCCGTCTGGGGCTTCAATGGCACCGAACGTCCGGGTGCAGTCTATCTGGCTGCGGTCCTTGCAGCACACGCTCAGAAGGGTCTGCCTGCCTATGGCATCTATGGCCACGATGTGCAGGACCTTCCCGACAACACCATCCCTGCTGATGTGGCTGAGAAGATTCTTCGTTTTGCCCGTGCAGCACAGGCCGTGGCCACCATGCGCGGCAAGTCTTATCTGAGCCTTGGCAACACCTGTATGGGCATTGCCGGTTCGATTGTCAACGCCGATTTCCTGCAGCAATATCTCGGTATGCGCACCGAGTATGTCTCGCTCGTCGAGATCCTGCGCCGTGTCGATTTCGGCATCTACGATCCCGAGGAGTTCGAGCGTGCCATGGCTTGGGTCGAGAAGTATTGCAAGCCAAACGAAGGTCACGACTACAACGAGGATCGTCCTCTCTTCCCAGGTGTGCCTATGACCACCTACAACGGCAAGGGTAAGGGCAAGAATCGCGAAGAGAAGGATCAGGACTGGGAGTTCACCGTGAAGTGCATGATGATAATCCGCGACCTGATGGAGGGTTCCAGGAAATTGCTCGAGATGGGCTACAAGGAGGAGGCCATCGGTCACAACGCTATTGCTGCCGGTGTGCAGGGCCAGCGTCAGTGGACCGACTACAAGCCCAACTTCGACTTCCCCGAGTCGCTGATGTGCACCAGTTTCGACTGGAACGGCATCCGCGAAGCCAAGGTGCTTGCCACCGAGAATGACTTCCTCAACGGTATGTCGATGCTCTTCGGCCATCTGCTCACCAATCGTGGCGTGATGTTCTCCGACATCCGCACCTACTGGAGTCCCGAGGCTGTGGAGCGCGTCAGCGGAAAGCGTCCCGAAGGCGGTGCAGCAGGAGGCTTCATCCACCTCATCAATTCGGGTGCTACGACACTCGATGCTACGGGTGCCATGAGTGATGCAGAAGGCAAGCCCACCATGAAGGAGCCTTGGAACATGACTTGTGAAGATGCCGAGGCTTGCCTCAAGGCTACCAGTTGGATGCCCGCCGATCGCGACTATTTCCGTGGTGGTGGCTACTCGTCGCACTTCCTTACCCGTGGTGGCATGCCAATGACCATGCTTCGCATCAATCTTGTTGCAGGCCTCGGTCCTGTGCTCCAGCTCGCCGAAGGATGGACCGTCGAACTTGATCCCGAAGTCAACGATATCCTCGACAAGCGTACCGACCCAACTTGGCCAACCACTTGGTTCGCTCCACGTCTTGACCCGACGAAGGATGCCTTCAAGGATGTATATAGCGTGATGAACAACTGGGGCGCCAACCATGGAGCCATCTGCTACGGTCACGTCGGAGCCGACCTCATCACCCTTTGCGCAATGCTCCGTATCCCCGTCTGCATGCACAACGTTGCTGACAAGGACATCTTCCGTCCCGCCTGCTGGAATGCCTTCGGTATGGACAAGGAGGGCGCCGACTACCGCGCTTGCGCCAACTTCGGGCCTCTCTACAAAGTGAGCAAGAATTAACTCAAAAAGAAAAGAAAATGAAGCAAGAAAAGTCTGGAGGAATCCTCCACTACGCTGGGAAGAACTTCTTGTTCCCCTTTATTCTCGTGACCAGTTGCTTTGCCCTCTGGGGCTTTGCCAACGATATCACCAACCCGATGGTGAAGGCCTTCTCGAAGATCTTCCGTATGTCGGTGACCGATGGCACGTTGGTACAGGTGGCCTTCTATGGAGGCTATTTCTTCATGGCTTTTCCTGCTGCTGCCTTTATCCGCAAATACTCCTACAAGGCAGGAATCATGCTTGGCTTGGCTCTCTATGCTACGGGAGCCTTGCTGTTCTTCCCTGCTCGTCAGATAGGTTTGTTTGCACCATTCCTCATCGCTTACTTTATTCTCACCTGCGGCTTGTCGTTCCTTGAGACGTCGTGCAATCCGTACATCCTTACCATGGGTTCGCCCGAGACGGCCACGCGCCGTCTCAACATGGCGCAGGCTTTCAATCCCATCGGTTCGTTGTGCGGAATGTTTGTGGCGATGAATTTCATCCAGAATCGTCTCAACCCTATGACCACGCAGGAACGTGCCACGCTGAATGATGCTGAGTTTGCGGCTTTGCGAGACTCCGACCTTGGTGTGCTCATCAAGCCCTATCTCATCATCGGTATCGTCATCCTGGTGATGCTTGTCATCTTTGCCATTTCGAAACTGCCCAAGAACGGTGAGACGGGTGAGAAGATGCATCCCCTTGCATCCATTCGCCGACTGCTTCATATCAAGCACTATCGCGAGGGTGTCATTGCACAGTTCTTCTATGTGGGTGTGCAGATCATGTGCTGGACGTTCATCATCCAGTATGGCACCCGCATCTTGTTGCAGGAAGGCAACTACACGGGCTTGGAACGTTTCATCGGAGGTCTGTTGGGTGCTGACATGAGTGGTGGTATGACCGAGCGCAATGCCGAAGTATTGAGCCAGGGTTACAACATCATGGCAATGATCGGCTTCTGCACCTCTCGATTCATCTGCACCTATCTGATGAAGTTCATCAATCCCGGTCAGCTGCTCAAGATCCTCGCCATCGTCGGCTTCCTATTCGTGCTGGGTGTCATCGGCTTTGATTCGCGTATGGGTCTCTATTGCCTTATCGGCGTTTCGCTCTGCATGAGCCTGATGTTCCCCACCATCTACGGCATTGCGCTCGAAGGTTTGGGCGACGATGCCAAGTTCGGTGCTGCTGGTCTCATCATGGCCATCCTGGGTGGTTCGGTACTTCCTCCTCTCCAGGCAAACATCATCGATATGGGCACCATTGGTGGCTACCCGGCTGTCAATCTCTCCTTCATCCTTCCGGCCTTCTGCTTCATCGTTGTGATGATCTATGGTCAGAGAAGTTATAACAGGACGAAATAAGACGCGTCTGCACCGAGGATGCCATTCTGAAAAGAAAATTTTTTACACAAAAAAGAAATTAAAGATTCAAAAAATTAAAAAAATTAAAGAATTTTGGCTGGTCTTCGGCCAAATCAGTCATCAATACTTTGTCGGCCGTCAGAGTACTTCATCTATCGTGGCAAGTACTTTGTCGGCCGTTATAGTATTCTATCCTATCGCATTGGGTACTTTGACGGCCGTTGTAGTATTCTATCCTATCGCATTGGGTACTCTGTCGGCCGTGACGATATTTGCGCAAATTGCGAAAGTACTCTGTCGGCCGTGAGAGTATTTCCGCAGTTGTAGCAAGTACTCTGTCGGCTGTTGTAGTATTCCATCACGTAGTATCGGGTACTCTATCGGCCGTGAGAGTACTCCATGACGTAGTATCGTGCACTATGTCGGCCGTCACAATACTTGCGCGAAATGAGGAAGCATTCTGTCGGCCGTCAGAGTGCTTCCTCCTAAAGTAGATTATTTCCCCTGCTCTTTGAGCAGCCAATCGAGTGCGGATGTGCCGCAAAAGCGTTTGAAGACGTGCGACATCACTACTTCCGACCTCCATCCGCAGCGCCGGGCTGTCTCTTTGAGCAATTTGACGAGCTCCTTCTTCGTGGGGCTCTCGGTGCTAATCTCACCGATGTGCTTGCGAAGCCAGTCTTGCGCCTGCAATACTCGCCAATGGGTGATCACATCGACAAGGCGCGAGCCTGTCAGCATAAACCATGCAGCACGAAGGTCTCGAACCTTGACATCCATCAGCAGCGCGACATCTTCAGGATAGATGAGCTTGTAGTGGCGCAGGATGTCGATGACTTCATCGACGATTGCCTCGCCAGTTGGCTGGCGTGCGTGGTACATCTCCTCCACGCTCTCTACGATATGTTTCATTTTCTCTAAGGGATTTTTAGGGATTCTAAGGGATATTAAGGGATTTTTAGGGACGATTGTTTTCGGGACCCACGAAGGTGACGTCCTTTTTATGTCCCTTCATTTCCCTTAATATCCCCTAATATCCCTAAGCGTTAATGATGTACTGATACTCGACTGATGCAGGAGGATCGAGGCAAGGACAAGCCTTGCGGGGATTCAGTTCACAATGTCCCACGATGCGTGCTTCGGGATAGATCTCGTGGAGGATGCGCAGCACCTCGTCCAGTGCTACCATCTGCTCGGCAGTGCGATTGTCCTCGTACTTGACATCGGGGTTGCTCGAGTGACCACCTTCGTAGCAGATGCCTATACTGCTCGTGTTGTAGCCCTTCACATGGCAACCACGCTCAGCAACAGGTCGGCAATAGAAGAGGGTGCCGTCGCGACGTACATAAATATGATAGCCGGGATAGGACCCGTAGCCCTTGGCGCGATGACTAGTCATCAGCTTCTCGATGGTGAAGTCCTGATCGGGACGCGTGTCCGAGCAGTGGAGCACCAGCAGGTCAATCTTCCTCGTTGAATGATGACAATCCCATTGCAGCGAGTATAACACCTGCGACCTTGGCAACAGTCTTGAGCAGTTCGACGAATAGGTTGCGCCGACATGTTCGGCGGCAATCACGTCTGATGCGCTCCTCATAGTCGCTTGGTTCGAGAGGTTCGAAAGGTTCAGAGGGGTTCGAGGAGTTGCTTGTCCTTGCTGATTCGCCGCAGGAGGCTTGTCGTCCAACTCGTCCTTCTTCCTCCGTGGGCGCGGAGGGCACGGATTCTCTTCCGGTGGTGTCACGAGGCGTAGCATCCACAGTATCCTGAGGAGTACTTTTGCAATCTTTTTCCATTCCATAACTAAGTTTTTAATGTCACACAGATTCCACTGAAATCACAGATTTTGTTAGGCCACATTCGCGATACATTATCTGTGTCTATCCGTGAAATCTGTGTGACCTTTGTTTAGAACGATACCTCGTCGCCATTTACGACGCCGCCCTCAGAGGGCTGGTTGGGATCAGTGGTGTTGTCACCCGAGCCGCTGCCGCTGTTGGAGCCACTGCCCGAACCGCTGCCACTGTTGCCCGAACCGCTGTTGTCGGTGCCAGTGTTGCTGTTGCCCGAACCACTGCCTGAACCGCTGTTGTCGGTGTTGCCAGTGTTACTACCCGAGCCGCTGTTGTCAGAGCCAGAGCCTGAGCCGCTGCCACCTTCACCACCTTCGTCATCCGGGATGGTGTTCGAAGAGTCGTCGGGGTTGGTGTTGCCACCTTCACCACCTTCGCCTTCGCCCTCTTCGCCCGTGCCATTGCTGATGCGCTGGTTGTAGCGACGCTTGGCGTCAGCGAGCAGCACGTTGAGCACGCCGATGAACGTCTGGCAGGCAGTGGCCTTCTCGGCATTCGCCGTTTCGGTCGAGTTGGCGAGGTACTGGACGATGAAGCACACCTGCTGGTAGAGCGCGTACATATCCTGACGAAGCTTCAGGGTCAGACCAGTGTCGCCTGCGGCTCGTTCAGTGGCACGCGAGTTGTAGGCCGCGATGAACTCGTTGTTGGCGTCCTCAAGCGCCTGCAGGTCCTCAGTGATGCCGAGAGCCGCGATGCCCTCATCACCGAGCTTGTCGTTGAGGTCAAAGATGAAGCCCTGCAGAATGGCACTCTCCTCCTGATAGGGAAGCTGCGGCACCTTGGAGGTGTACTTGGCGAGCAGATGGGTCTTCACCACGTCCTTGACGGCCTTGATGGCGGCACTGTCCTCAGCGACTTCGACCATCTGGAGGCGCAGGCGGATGCGCTTGTAGGTCTGGTCGCGCTTGAGGTCAGTCTCGAGCATTGCTGCGGTGTACTCCGAACCGGTGGTCGTGTAGACCTGGTCGATGAGCTTCTGCAGCGTGGTGCCGAAGTTGGGAAGGACCTCGACAAGACCGAGCTTCGTCGGGTCGTTGGTGGTGATGGCTTTCTGAAGGTTGATCATAAAGCCAGTGAACTCAGCATTGTTGAGCTTGGAAATTGAGAAAGTGTTAATCGTAAACATAGTTTCTTTGGTTTTAATTAAACTTAGGGTTAACGAAAAAAGTAGTTTCTTGGGTGCGGCTCTTCTGAAACATATAATTACCGTGAATTCACATTAATTATTATGCAGGCGCCTTTGCAGAATCAATTCGTGTTCATTCGTGATAATTCGTGTTCTTCCGAAATCGCGGTGCAAAGTTACGCATTATCTGTGGCAAATTCGCCAAAATAGGCCTTCCGAGCATACGATTTAACGGAAATTAAGACAATTTTTTATCTTTTACTCCTCCATTTTTGCCAAAAACAGATAACCGACATATTGTCATTTCCTGAATAAGTAGACAAAATTCCACACCTGAAAAATCACAAAAATCACAAAAATCAAAATCACATTTATCAAACGGCCGATTGCCCACGCGCGATATATTTATATAAATAATTATTATATATTTATATATAAAAATATTTTGCAATAAAACGCGATCCCCCCTTAATTCAATTGTCCCCCAAACTCAATCAAAATTGATTTTGTTGATAATTGATTTTGGTGAAATAATTGATTTTTTGCCCATTGTCGAAGAAACTGCTAAGATAATTTGGAGAATTTGCAGAAATGCTGTATCTTTGCGGCGTTAATGCCCTTATCATCCCGCCAGCACATACGCAACCCTGCCAACAAAATACACATAGCCCCAACTTGCCATGTCCCACAATCGCCCCGTCCCACAATACCCATCCCACCGTCCGCGTTACAAAGGCCACGACTATTACGAGCGCGGCATCTACCTCATCACCATCGTCATCGCCCATCGCGATCCCCTCTTCGGCTCCCTCAATATGGACCCCGTCCATCCCGCCGTCGACCTCACCCCGCTGGGGAGGGCGGTAGAGGAGGAGTGGGTAGCCACTCCTTCCATACAGGCCGAGCACGGCCGCAGCGTCAAGAACCTTGGGCACGTCGTGATGCCCGACCATTTCCATGGCGTCCTCTTTGTAGAGGAGCGTATGGACATCA
>Ga0310691_10003818_pt1 | contig 17553 bp, 17 predicted proteins | sample 176DNAGHGlowgp2_FD_203887 | JGI IMG/M metagenome (GOLD analysis project Ga0310691, IMG submission 203887) | Sheep rumen microbial communities from Palmerston North, Manawatu-Wanganui, New Zealand - 1766 DNA GHGlow gp2 (v2) (version 2) | ecosystem: Host-associated > Mammals > Digestive system >...
GCCTCGATGACGAGGAAGATGCCGCCGTTGTCGTGAAGGTCCTGGTCCAGCTTGAAGGTCATGACAGACCCGCTGGCCACCACGGTGGCGCTGGAAGGAGATTCCACACCGACGAGTGCCGGAGGGTTCACGAGGGCGGTCCCGCCACAGGCCACAATCCAGTAGTTGAGGCGGGTGAACAGGTTGGAGCCGGAAATCTTGGCCTTGGTGCCCAGAACGCTGCGGCCTTCCTGCGAGAGGGCCAGCTTGTTCCAGGCGAGGATCTGGGCGGGCGTCAGGCTCTTCCACTGGGAAGTGAGCTGCTTGAAAATGCCCTTGACCTTGGCCTGGTCAGAGGTGCGCACGGAGCCGCCGTAACCGCGGTTGCGGATGTACTTGCGACTCTTCATCTTTGCCGCGGTAACGCCCTTGGCGCTGCCGGACATCTCCTCGAATGCGATAGAGGGAATGTACTTCATAGCTTTTTAAATTTAAGGTTAAGTAAAAGAGTAATAATATAATAGGTTACAATACCTAAAGCGATGATTAGGAACAGGCCGCCCATTTTCATCCTTAGGGCCTGCCACCAGTTCAGTGGTTTTTCCACCTCGATGATCCGGGTCTGGATGCGGTCTACGTATACGATGGAGTCCCTGACAACTTCCTTGGTCTCCACGCGGACAGGCACACTTGCCGCCTTGGTCTCCAGACTGTGATGGAGGATGCCGGCGGCAACCCGGGCTTCGCTCTTGGCATATGCGTTCTCCAAGGTGGATGCTGTGTCCAAAGTGGTCCTCTTTTCAATGATTACAGGGAGTTCCACCCAGGCGGTGTCGTGCTTGATGCGTGTTTCCGTCCGTATCTCCACCCGGGTACTGTCCTGGACGGGAAGCGTCCGGACAGCACTGCAGGCGGAGAGCAGAAGAGCAGCAGCGGGAAGGAAACAGGCCTTCATAGGTGGAAGAGGTTTAGGTTGTAGGTTTGTTTTCGTTTTCTATTACTTGACGGAGTTCGGCTTCAAACCTCCGGAATTTCACGTCATAGCTGGCTTTTACGCCCAGAATGGCTCCGCAGAGGACCAGCAGCTCCGAGACAATGCTGATGGCGGATGAGGCAATTTCTCCCAAAGGAGGGATGAAGAACAGGCACACACACGCAATCAGGACACCAGCACTGAAACTGGCGATAGCGATGGCCCCCTGCAGGCGCGTGAGTTCGATATGCTTCTTCTTATTCATTGTCTCTCACCAGATAAGCAAAAATGAACGGATCATACCCGGTGCTCTCGAATCCCAGCTCCCGTTCCTGACAGGTAAACACACCGTTCTCGATGTGCGCCTCACTCATCCCGTTTACGGAAGGGTTGAACTGGTTGGAGCCGCCGGGGAACGGAACGTCCGCCGTCACATCCTTCGGGAAATTGTCCATATTACACTCCCAGGGCAAATCCCGGTAGGCGTAGGAACAGCTGCTGAACTCCATGTGCAGGAACACCCAGTGGTCGAAGATGACGCAAAGGCTGTCATTGCTCCAACGGAGATATTGCGTCTCCTGACTGAACTCCAAACGGGTCATGATGCCCCTGATGGGATTGCCACTGCGGCCGAGCATCGTGTAGAGGGCCTGGATGTAGATGATGACTTCGCCCTTGTCGTCGAAATTGGTCAGTTTCTCGATACAGAGCGTATTCTTGTCCTTGATCCAGGACTTGAGGACGGTGCCTCCGTCGTAGGAATAGGTACGGCTTGAGAAGGTCCTGCGGTCGATGAAACGCATTATCACGCCGGTGACAGCACTACGTTCTATGCTGAGGTCCGGGACGTAAATCTCCAGCACATCGGCGGCCAGATACTCCGGCGAATCCGTGCGGTAGCTGAACTTGGCGTTCAGGACCACATAATTCTGCTCCTGATGGGACTTGAAGGCGATGGCCCCAGCCCCGAAGTTGTTACCTGTAGAAGTGAAGTTCATGGCCGCTTTAGTAGATTACACCGGGGCCGAACACCTCGGTAGGTTTTGCATAAGAACCGCCCCTGTGGGCGAAACAGATATAGGCCGGGTCGTCATACCACTTGGCCCGGAGCCAGATGGTATAGGACTGGACGTTGATTTTCCCGTCCTCGGACATCGCACGGCCCAGTGCCCACGAAGTACCCACCAGCTCTTCGGGAAGTTCCTGCTCCAGGTAGGCGTAGGAGGATGCCACATTGCTGTGGCCCAGGCAGACGGAGTCAAACTGCACTACAGGAGAACCCGTGGAGAAGTCCACGTCAATATCGCTCACGTGCTGCTCGTGCTCCGGCAGCAACCTGTCCATGGTCACCCGCTTGCGGCCCAGACCCTGCGCCTCATCCTCACCAATAACGATGACAGAATCCTTGAACACCTGGCCGGTGAAGCCGGTGGAGGTATCCATCCAGTAAGTCTCAATGAAAACCTTCTGTCCCTTGACCGGAGTGACGCCTATGGTCTTCAGGTAGAACTCCGTCACATCCGCCTCACCCCAGTCTTCCTCCACGTCAGAGGAGATGATGACCGTCTTGCTCCATCCGGAGGAAATCCCTGGGCTCTGGGGCGCAGACATCTTCACCACCAGCTTGTAAGGGCTGGACTGGTGCTTGATGCCGGTGAAAGCCACAAGGGTAGGGGTCACGAAGACATTTTCATAGTCCACATTCGGGACGGCCACCATCGAAAGCGGTGCATCCAGAATGAGCTGCTCACCAGCCATGGCCCGATTGGCGTTGAGACGCACATACAGGTTGATGGCAGAGAGCTGCGCCTTCTGACCGAAGACAGACTCTCCGGTAGCATGGGCCGCAAGCTGCTCCCACTGTTGCATCTGATCGTCAGAGAGATTCTTGTAGGACTTGGTGATTTTGGAGATAGAGGCCCGGCGGGCCACCTGGGCCACGGTCGCTTGCCCTGTCGGCCAACTCCGAACGGAAAGGATGGTACGGCCGCCAACTTGACGAGCCGTAACACCCTTTGCCGAACCGGAGAAGCCCCCGAAAGCGATGGAAGGAAGCGCTTGCATAGGTTTAAGTTTAGGTTAAAGTAAGCGACACAACCCCTTGTGCATTGCAAATATAATACTTTTCTTTATAATTGTACAATAATAGATTATCGCATATTATCTAAAGATATGCATTAAGTAAAATGTTATGAAATATCGGGTTGCAGGAAGTTGCCCGGGAACGAAGAAAAATCGCTCCAGGATCAAGCTACGCCATACGTTCTGACGAATAATCTTACAACTTCACCGAGAAAGAGAGCTCGCGGTGAATATTGCGATACCCGGTTTGCCGGTCAAGAAGGACATAGCGGCAGTGGACCTGATACTCATCCAGATCCAAATCCCAGCGCTCGCGGAAATTGTCCGCTGTTATGAAAACGCAACCGTCCCCGGCAGCACACGGCGCGGAGGCGAGAAAGTTCCTCATAAGGCCCGGTTTCCGACCATATCCGGGCTTTGTAAGCTGAATCTTGGCAAGCACCTGGTAGCGGCCTGCAGGTTCCGTCTCGGGGAAATAAGAGTGGAAGCAAAGGCGAAGGTCGGTGCCATCAACGGCAGCGTCCTGGAACTCGAGAGAATAGATCGGGAAATCCTGCCAGGTCTGCGGGGAGGGGATGTGTTCGTGACCCAGCGTATAGAAGCCGTGATAGGCGCTTACAAAGAGATTCTGGCCGGAGATGTGCGTGGTATTGTCAAAGGGCGGCTTGTGGCTTATAACGGGCTTTGCGAGGTCGTTCCAGGTCAGCTGAACCGAATGCTCCAGCGTCCTCCAAGCAGCCAGCGCCCGCCGATGAACATCGAGCTGGCTGTTCTGGGCTTCAGTCCCGGGGAATTCACACTTGCTCTTCTTCTTGTAGTAGCAGCGCCCGCCCATATGATAGAAGGTGAGGTCTCCAACGGAGCCCCAACAATCAGAGATTAGTATGGATGGCGTGAAACGCGGCATAGACTACTGTGGTTTAAGTCTTCTATGCAAAGATACGTATATTAGCGGATATTAACCACAGTAGGGGGCCAGTCAAAAACGGCTTCTGAGGCTATTCTACTGCAATTTTATGCAATAATCTCCAAAAGGACTTATTGGTTAAGTTTTGGTTAAGTTTTAACTAAAAACCCCGTCTGATACACGTCAGATGGGGTTTTGAAGTGACTCCAACAGGACTCAAACCTGTAACCTTTTGATCCGTAGTCAAATGCTCTATTCAATTGAGCTATGGAGCCAGTTAGGTGCCTTAATTAGGCCTCCTTATTTTCTGCAGTGTAGACTTTCTCGCGGATGCGGGCCTTCTTACCGGTGAGGTCTCTGAGGTAGAAGATGCGTGCGCGACGCACTTTACCGTACTTGTTAACCTCGATGCTGTCGATGAACGGGGACTGGAAGGGGAAAATCCTTTCTACACCCACGCCACTGGCAATCTTGCGCACCGTGAAGGTCTTGGTGAACGGGTCCATACCACTAATCTGAATCACGACACCGCGGAACTTCTGAAGTCTTTCCTTATCTCCTTCCTTGATTCTGTAGGTAACGGTGATGGTGTCACCGGCCTTGAACTCCGGATAGGAGGCTGCTTTCTCATTGTTGAAAGCCTGCTCTGCAATCTTAATCAAATCCATAATTTCAATTTCCTTTATGCAACATTGCGGTTTGGCTCCTAACAAGAGGTTGCGTTTTTATTTTGGGACTGCAAAGATACAATCTTTTTAGATAATCCCAAAACTTTTTCGGAATTTTTAGAAAATATTTTTCACTTTGTCAAAGATGGCCTTGTCTTCGCGGGTGAGGTCCGGTTTGAAGGTGGAGCTGCCGCGCAGGGCCTCCAAGGCGTCTTTTTCGCTTCTGGACAGCTTGTGCGGCACCCACACCTGGAATTTGACATAGAGGTCTCCGGTTCCTCGGCCGTAGCCCTGCACGCTGGGCAGGCCCTTGCCGCGCAGTTTGACCACTGTGCCGGATTGGGTGCCGGGTTCTACCTTTACCTTATAGCTGCCGTCCAAGCAGGGAACGGACACCTCCGTGCCCAGCATGGCATCTATCACGGAGATGGTGGTGGTGTAGAAGAGGTTGTTGCCGTCGCGCTGAAGCTGAGGATGCTGGACCTCGTTAATCACCACCAGCAGGTCTCCGTTGGTGCCGCCGTGCGGAGCCGCATGGCCTTCTCCGGGGATGGTAATCTGCATGCCGTTCTCTACGCCGGCCGGGATGCGGACGCGCACCAGTTCCCGCCTGCGCTCCAGGCCGGTGCCGTTGCAGCGGCGGCAGGGGTTGGAGATAATCTTGCCCTCTCCCTGACACTGCGGGCAGGTGCCGATAGTGTATCCGATGCCGCCAAACAGGCCGCGCGTCTGCTGACGCACCCGACCCTGGCCGTTGCAGGTGGGGCAGGTTTTGATATCGGCCTCACTCTTGGCGCCCTTGCCGCCGCAGTCCGGGCAGGGACGGGCGCGATCCAGGGAGATTTCTTTCTCGCAGCCGTTTGCTATTTCTTCCAGGGTGAGCTTGACGCTGGTGCGGATGTCCCGGCCCCTCATTACGCGGGGACCGCTCTGGGCACCGCCGCCGAAACCGCCGAAGCCGCCGAAACCGCCGCCTCCGAAGTCGAAGCCGAAGCTGCCGCCGAAGATGTTGCGCAGGAAGTCGTTGATGTCCATTCCTCCGAAGTCGAAGCCGCCGGCGCCGCCGCCCATCTGCTCGGCCGCGAAGCCGAATTGGTCGTACTTGGCGCGTTTGTCCGGGTCACTGAGGACGGAGTAGGCCTCGGCCGCTTCCTTGAAGTTTTCTTCGGCCGTTTTTTTCTCCGCATCCGAGCCGTTTACCCAGCGGTCCGGATGCCATTTGAGCGCCAACTTGCGGTAGGCGCTCTTGATTTCGTCTGCGGAGGCTTTCTTGTCTACTCCCAAGACCTCGTAGTAATCTCTTTTGTTTGCCATAGTCTTATGCTCCAACAACTACTTTCGCATAGCGGAGAACCTTTCCTCCCAGGGTGTAGCCCGTCTGGACCACATCTATCACCTTGCCCTTCATCTCCTCTGACGGGGCGGGGAAGGTGGTGACGGCCTCATGCAGCTCGGTGTCAAAATCCAGGCCCTTGGCCTCTATGCGCTCCAGGCCTTTTCCCTTGAGGTAAGAGGTGAGTTTGTCAAAAATCATCTGTGTCCCTTCCTTGGCGGCCTCGCTGTCTGTGCTGCTCTGAAGGGTGGCGAGGGCTATTTCGCAGTCGTCCAGAATGGGAAGCAGGCCCTTGATGGTATCGGCCGATGCGCTGGAGACCAGGGCCAGCTTCTCTTCTGCGGTGCGGCGGCGGAAGGTGTCAAACTCCGCCATCAGGCGAAGGTAGTCCGCCTTGGCGTCAGAGGCTTTTTTCTCTGCCTCTTCCGTCTTTTGCTGCGCCTCTTCCAGTTGTTCGTTCAGTCCCTCGATGCGGGCTTCCAGGGCGGCGGTATGCTTTCCGCCTTCCTTTTCCTCTATATTCTTTTTCTTTTTCTCTGCCATGATGCTTGATAGTTTCGGCCCTTTTCCTATCAAAATGCCTGCCAGCCGTGCATCTCTGACATTCTGTCAGTTGTTCCAGTGCCAACCATTCTTCTGCGAAAACCACTTCGCATACGATAAACCAATCTGTTCTCATGTTTTAGGCGTTTAGAGGGTGATGGTAATAAGGAATGCCGTTTTCCCGGAACAGGGACTGGGCCGATGCCATGGGAAGGTAGAAGCCTTCCTCCGTTTCTTGCTGAATCCAGAGGTCGAAGGCGGTGAAAGGGACGTTCTTCCGTACGTCCCAGATGCCGGAAATGCAGATGCAGCTCAGGAGCGGCACCATGGTTTCCAGAAGGTTGTAGATGGCCCGGATGCCGTTTTTGTAGAGGGAGGGGAGGGGAAGGGTGTCCGGCCCGTCGGGCAGGCCTTCGATGTGGATGGAGGTGTCGTCTGCCAGCAGGCGGACGTGGGCCTCGAAAAGCGGGAAGAGGAAATCTTTTTTCTGTGTCATAGCTCAAAATTTTTCTGCAAGATACGGCGTCCGTCGGCCTTTCCCCAAATTTTGGCAAGGCTTGCCAGAATTTGGAATTGTGCAGAAAAATTTTACCGGATTTCGGCCCTCATGGGTTGACAGCTAAGCTACTGACTGTGAGGATATTATAATACATTCCTCGTTCAAAAATCGAACGAGAAATGTATTACAAGTCTATGATGGTCAATTTGTTAGCGGTCAAGCCTTCCGGTCAAACCTTCCAGTCAAACCTTCCGGTCCAAGCCTTCCGGTCCAAGCCGGCCAGGCCCCATCCTCAAACCTCCGGCTTGGTGACAATGGCCGTCATGCCGGGCATCAGGTGCGGATGGGGCTGCAGCGTGGCCTCCAGGCGGACCATGCCGCTGCTCTCCACCACGGGACTGACGGCCGACACTTCCGCCTTGTGAATCTCGGAGGGATAGGCCACGGAGATAACCTGGATGGGGGTTCCCTTCTGGAACTTGTGAAGCTCGTTCTCCAATACGTCAAAGCACACTTTCAGGTGTTCGGTGTCCACAATGTAAAAGAGCGGGACGCCGGGCGTGGCGGCGCTGTATAGGGTGGCGCCCAGGCGGCTCACGGCGCCGCTGATGGGCGCGGTGATGGTGCAGCACTCCAGCTCGTGCTCCAGGAGCTTCAGGGAGGCCAGGGCCGTGTTGTAGCCGCTGTTGATGCGGGCCTGCCGCTTGATTTCGTCGGGAGCCTCGTCCAGCTGGCTTCGCTTGTATCCCTGGCCCATCAGAATAGCCTGGTACTGGTATTCGGCCTTTTCCAGCTCGGCCTTGCCCCGGGCAATCTTGTCTTCCAGCATGCTCCGGCTCAGGCGCACCACCACCTCTCCCTTGCGAATCCGCTGGCCCAGCTCAATGTCGAAGGACACAATCTGCTCGCTGATACGGCTGTACACAGGCACTTCCGTGACGGCCTGGATGCTTCCCTTGCTGGAGAAGCCCTCGCTTTCAATGGTGCGCTGGAGGCTCTGGTTCCCGTTATCCGGAGCCTGCTCCACCGTTACAGCGGCTTCCTGGGGAGGCGCCGGGGCCGATACGCGGGAGTGGCACGATGCCAGTGCCAGGAGAACAAGGAGGGGAAGAGACCTATTCATGCTGCGTGAGGGTTAATAAATGATAGTAAGTGGTCCAGTAACCGGCCAGCGCCGTCAGGTGCTGGTTGTAGGCGTTGTCCCGCCGGGTCTGCGCCAGGGAATAGGTGTTGATGTCGCAGAGACCGTTGGCGTAGTTCTCGGCCGTGAGCTCGAACACGTCATCGGCCATGGCCACGGCTTCCTGTGTCATCTGCAGCAGCTGCTCATGGGAACGGAGGTTTTCCAGGGTGGTGAGCACGTCTTCCTGAAGGGCGCGTTCGGCCTCGCGGAGGGCCTGCTCCTGACGCTCCTGCCAGGCTACGGCGGCGGCATGTCCCTTCCGGGCGGCCCCGTGGTCCAGCAGCGGAACGGTGAGGGTGACGGCTCCCAGCATATAGAACTGCGGATTTTTGTAGGCACCCAGGAAGTGGTCGTTAATCTGCTGCATGCCGATATTCAGGTCCACGCCCACCTTGACGCCCCGCTCCTTGCGGGCCTTTTCCTGCAGGCCGCGGGCTTCGGTGAGGGCGGTCTGCCGCTGCTGCACCTCGGGGCTGCCGCTGCGGGCCAGCTGCAGCGCGTCCTCCGGCGTGAGCCGGATTTCCCGGGTGCGGGTGGGAATCTCCAGGCGCTCGTCCCGGAAGAAGCTTTCGTCAACCCGCAGATAGGCCGCCAGGGATTCCCGGGCCAGTTTTTCTTCATTCCGGGCCGACAGCAGCGCATTGGTGGCATTGAGCCGCTGCAGCTCCAGGGAGCGGAGCTCGGCCAGGGTTATCATGGCGATACCTGCCTTCTCTTTTGCAATGGCGTAAAGCGTATCGGCCGTCTTGCGGGTGCGCTCGCACATGTCCACGCGGCCCTGGGCGCATACCAGGCGGAAATAGCGCTTGGCGCTTTCTTCGGCAATGAGGTACAGGCGGGTGCTGTATTCCTTGCGGGCGGCCTCCAGGCGCTGGTCTTCCGCGGCTTTCTCCCAGCGGAAGGGGTTGTATCCCAGCAGCGCCTGCTGGTACCCGACAATGAGGGGCGTGGCCACGAAGTCCCGCGGCCGGTTCTGGTTGTCCCGCGTGAAATATTCGCTCCAGAGGGCCTGGGAGCCCACATAGGCGTCTCCGCCAAAGGGCAGCACCTTCTGGGTGAGCATCAGCTGGGCCGATGCGGAAAAGCGGTCGAAGTTGCGCAGATACACATAGTCCCGGAACGGGTCGATAATCATCCGGTAGTAGTTGGGCTTGAAGTGAAGGTTCAGCTGGGGCTTGCGAAGGGCTTCAAACTGGGCGTTCCGGGCCTGGGCCGATTCCCATTCATATCGGCTTTGGAAAGCCGTGACGGTGCTGTCCTGGGCCAGCCTTATCACCTCTTCCAGGCTCTGGGCCCGACAGAGGAGGGAGGCTCCGCAGAGGAGGAGGAATAGCATCAAGCCCTTTTTCATACGGTCTGGCGTTTAATGATTTCAGAGAAAAGGCCGCCCTTGGCCAGGAGCTCGTCGTAGCTGCCGTCCTCGGCCACCTTCCCTTCGTTTAACACGATGATGCGGTTGCACTGCCGGATGGTGCTCATGCGGTGCGCGATGGTGATGCGGGTGCATTTCATCCGGGCCAGGTTTTCGGTAATCACATGCTGGCTGATGTTGTCCAGGGCCGATGTAGCCTCGTCCAGGAAGATAATGTCGGGCTTGCGGATGAGGGCGCGGGCCATCAGGATACGCTGGCGCTGCCCGCCGGATACGCCCTGCCCGTCGGCCGATATGGGCGTCTCCAGCCCCAGGGGCATCCCTTCGATGTCTTTGTCCAGGGCGGCCATGCGGGCGGCTTCCCAGACTTCCCCGTCGTCGTACCAGTCGTTGCCGAAGAGGATGTTGTCCCTCACGGTCCCTTCCACCAGCTGGCCGTCCTGCAGGCAGATGCTCATGCAATAGCGGCGCAGACTGGGCAGGTTCACGTCTTCCAGGTTGTGCTCGTCGTAGAAGATGGAGCCGCTCTCGGCCTTTTCAAAGCCCAGCAGCAGGCGCACCAGCGTGCTCTTGCCGCAGCCGGAAGGGCCCACCAGGGCTACGTAGTCTCCGGGATGGATGTGCAGGTTGAGCCCGTCGAAGATATAGGGCATGTCCGGGGAATAGCGGAACTTGAGACCGTTGATGGAGATGTTTCCGCTCACGCTCTGCAGCAGCTCGGTGCCGGCCTGCGTCTCTGATTCGGCCTCCAGGATGGGGGTGCACAGCTTGAGCTCCGGTCCCAGCAGGGCTACGTCCTTGGTGATGCGCTCAAAGTTCTCGATGGCCTGGGTGGCCAGGGTGAGGACGCTGCAGTAGGCAATGTAGTCCGACAGGCCCAGCCCGTAGTGCCAGGCCGCCAGCATGGTCACGATGAGCGGCAGCAGACGGGCGTTGTAGCTGAGGGAGTTGCCGATGGTGAACATGGCGGGATAGCGGCTGCTGTAGGGCTCGGAGGGCTCATAGGCCACCGCCCAGTGCTTGAAGGCCCTGATTTCGGCCCCGTTGGTGCGGATTTTCTGGGCTCCGGCCACCAGGTTGTAGATGAGGCCCGTGAGCTTGGATGCGCTGGCGTTGGCGCTGTCCTGCACTTTCTTGCGGTAATAGTACACGCTGTAGATGGCCAGCATGTACACCCCCAGCACCAGGATGCCCGTGTACAGCAGGGGACCGCCGTAGGTGAAGAACTGGATGAACATGACCACGGTGAACGCCAGGGAGAGGATGGTGGAGAGCATGTCCTCGGAGAGCTGGGTGAACAGCCTCACCACGGAGAGCACCCGGTTGGAAAGGTCTCCCGGGGCGAAGCGCTTGAAGAAAGTGGTGGGCAGGGCCAGCAGGCGCGTCATCAGCGGGGCCTGCAGCGCATACTCCGTCTTGTCCTTCATGCGCACCACCAGGAAGTTGCGGGAAAGCTGCACCATCACCAGTCCGGCCGCCGCGCTGAACAGCAGCACCGCGATGGGCAGCAGCTGGGCCGAGTCTCCGGAAGGGATGACCTCGTTGAACAGCAGCTTGCAGATGTAGGGCGTCACCATGGTGAGGATTACCACGCCTAGGCAGGCCAGGAGGGCACAGAGATAGTCGTAGACGCTCAGCTGCAGCAGGGCATATTTCAGGAAAGAGACGGTGGTGAGCTTCCCTTCCGGCAGGGGATAGCAGAGGGAAAAGGCTTCCGGCTTCAGCAGGTCGCCGTCCTTGGAGGCCCGGCAGTTTATGCCGCTCTTGGGGTCCAGGAAGGCATAATCGGCAAAACGCGGGGCCAGGATGACGGGGATGTCTCCCTCCTTTGTAAAGGCCAGCACCTTGCCGCTGCAGCGGTTCCACCACGGGCCGTCCAGCTTGATCTGGCGGAAGAAAATCTGCTGCTGGTAGAAAATCTCCTCCAGCCGCCTGATATCCACCGGAATATCCCGCTGGTGCGTGAGCCGCAGCCAGGTTTTGCGGTCAATCATGCCGCGGAACACCTCGGAAGCCTCGTTGAGGGCCTTCCGGTCTCCTTCAATGCGCTGAACCAGCTGGTCGAACAAAAGATTACTCATGGCTCAGGCGTATTTCATCAGTTCTTTGTACAGCCCCTCCTGCTGCAGGAGTTCCTCGTGGGTGCCTTTCTGCAGCACCTGGCCGCGCTCCATCACGTAGATGCAGTCGCAGTCCCGGATGGTGCTCAGGCGGTGGGCAATCAGGACGGTGGTGATGCCCAGGTGCCCCACATGCTGCATCACCAGGTCTTCGGTCTTGGGGTCCAGAGCCGATGTGCCCTCGTCCATGATGAGGATGGTGGGGTCTTTGGCCAGGGCCGTGGCAATCTCTATGCGCTGGCGCTGTCCGCCGCTGAAGTTCTTGCCGTTCTCGCTGAGCAGGGACTGGTAGGCGCCCGGCCGGTTGGCGATGTCCTGGTGGATCTGGGCGTCGTTGGCCGCCAATACCATGGAGAAGTCCTCGATGGAACTGTCCCACATCTTGATATTGTCCTCGATGGTGCCCTCGAAGAGGGTGATGTCCTGGTTCACCACGGAGAGGGAATTGTTCTTGACCGCCCGGTTCACCTGCTGCACGGGGATGCCGTCCAGCAGGACTTCGCCTTCCCAGGGCTCGTACAGGCCGGAGATGAGCTTGGCGATGGTGCTTTTTCCGCAGCCGGAGAAGCCCACGAAGGCCACCCTTTCCCCGGGATGGATGGTGAGGGAGAAGTTCCGGAGCACCGGCGGCTGGCTGCGGTCGTAGCCGAAGGTGACGTTCCGCAGTTCCACCTCTCCCGTAAGCTTGTTGCTGTCCGGCAGGGACTCCGGATCCGGAATCACCAGCTCCCGGCCCCGGGCCGCCTCTTCCACCTCTTCCAGGCGTTCCATGGCCGCATGGGAGCGGAAGAGCTCCTGGGTGGCCGATATGAACGAATTGATGGGGAAGTTGATGCTCACCGCCAGCGCCTGGGAGGCCAGCAGCATACCCGGAGTAAGTTCTCCCTGCAGGATGTACCAGGCACCCAGGCAGAGGATGAGGGCGTTGCAGAAGTTCAGCACCAGCAGGGGGAGGGAACCCGTGGTCATGGCGCCGGACGCCGTGCGTACACGGGCGTTGAGGGCGTTTACATAGGCCTCTTCCCACTTGGAGAAGAAGATGCGCTCGCCGCCCATGGACTTGATGGTCTCTATGTTCTTGATGCCGGTGGTGGTGACTCCCTGCAGCCGGGCGTCCGTCACTTCCGAACCCCGGGCTTTCTTCTTGATGGACTTGGCCGTGAGGCGCATCACCGCCAGCAGCGAGAGCATGGAGAGAATGACCACCAGGCCCAGTTTCCAGCTGTACATCATGAGCAGCCAGGCGCAGAGGACCGGCCGCACCACCAGCACCAGGGCGAAGGAAAGGTGGTCCATGGTGGTGCCAATCTTCTTGATGCCGGAGTAGCGGGCGGCCAGCTCACCGGCCGAGAAACGGTCGATGGCATCCATGGGCAGTTTGAGCAGGCTGATCACGTAGCGGGACGACGCGTTGATGCCCAGCTTGGCGAACTCCCTCTTGCGCAGGGGGTTCAGCAGCAGCCACATCACCAGTTCCAGTACAAAGAGCAGGATGTAGAAAATCATCAGGGGCGTGAACCACTCCGGGTTCTTCTGCGTGATGATGTTGTCCGTGAAAACCTGTTGAAAGAACGGCGGCAGCACATGGGAGGCCATGTCCCCGATCAGCAGCAGGAACGTGACTCCGAAAAAGCCCATGCTGCCCCGCATGAAGCGCAGGACCAGGGCCACTGTGCCGTTGTTTTTCATTCCAGGCGCAGTTTTACGGCGCGGAAGCGCGTCCGGGCCGAGTCAAACAGATAGCGGAACATGCTCCGGCGGCGGGTTTCCGTCAGGACCGAGCAATAGGTGCCGATATTCATGTTCACGTCGTCCGGCTCTCCGAAGGACCAGTCGTACTCGGCGGGATTCTCCGCTGAGGTGAACAGCTCGATGTTCACCTGGTACATCGTGGTCCCGGCAGTGAGGAGCCTGTCGGCCATTTCTTCGCTCCGGAGGGTCTGGCGCACCACATCGGCCGCCACGGGGTAGCGGTCAATGCGGGTGATGCGGCCCCTCACATAGCCTATTTCGTCCCTTTTTTCGTTTTCCGGCCAAACCTGGGCGCCCATGCCTTCCTTGATGTGCCGCTGGCCGGCGTTGTCCACGTAGGCGATGAGCATGGCCTTCCCGCTCCGGGGGTCCATGCCGTCCACCACGCTCAAGATGGGCTCAAAGGCCTCGAAGGGTTCGTTGTCCACCTTGGTGCTTATCACGGTGCCCTCCACCGTGCTGGTAAGGATGCTGTAGCTGTCTCCCACGGAGACCAGGGCCACGGTCTGCCCACGGGTAACGTGGTCTCCGCCATGCACGAACATGGTGCGAATCATGCCTTTGTTGGGAAGCGAGACGTCGGAAGTCCCTTGGAGGGGGAATACCACGCCGCTGTAATAGACCTTGTCCGAAACCGTGCCCAGAAAGCCCCAGACAAAGAAGGCGCCTATCAGCAGCAGGACGGTAAAGGTGAGCAGGTACGTGGGCAGGGCCGTTATTTTGAGGACGGTCCCAATCTGGTCGGGACTGCTTAGGTTTCTTTGACGGCTTTCGGTGGAAAAGGGGCTGTCGCTGTTCATGCGACAAAGGTACTAATTTTTTCTCATTTTGCGCAGGGTTCCAGGTATCGGGCGCGGAGTTTCGCCAAGTCTCCCTCGTCTATGCCCATCTGCTCGTCCAGATAGCCGGGGATGGAGCCCCAGTTGGCTTCCAGGACATCCAGAGCATGGCAGAAATTCCTCACGCTCACGCCCATGAAGGCACGGATTACCTCTTTTTCATCCTCTCCGCCGCCGGCCGCTTCCACATCGGCACAAAGTTTTTCCACCAAGGGCCGATAACTGTCGTTGGAACGGTCGAAGTCCCGGATAATCGTGTCCCTGTCGGCCCCCAGGGCCCCCAGGATGAGGGCGGCGCCAATGCCCGTGCGGTCCTTTCCCTGCGAGCAGTGCCAGAGGACGGCGCCCTCTTCCGTTTCCAGAATCAGGTTCAGGAAGGAGGCATACTGGAGCTGGGAGAATTCGCTCAGGATGAGGGAGGGGTACAGCTCGCGGGCCTTCTGTTGGAACATTTTCATGAAGGAGAGGCGTACGATGTGCTTTTCCAGGTTCACCCACATCTCTTCCGGCATGGCTTCGCCCGTCTGCTGTTCGGCCGATACGTCCAGGGTGGGGAGCATCAGGTATTCGGCGCCCGGAACGGGACGGTCCGGCTGCAGGGATGCCTCCGGGTAGGAACGGAAGTCGAAGATGCGCCGCAGCCGGTAGTGCTCCGACAGCCTGCGGACATCCTCGTCCGAGGCGTCGTGCAGGTGGGCGGTGCGCAGTAGCATGCCTTCCCGCACCACATGCCGGCCGATACGGATGCCGCCCAGGTCGCGGGCGTTCACTATGTTCTCAAAAAGTGTCATTTCAGCAAAAAAGCGCCGGGAGTACAATCCTGGCGCTTTTGGTACTGGGTAGGAGAATCGAACTCCTATTGCGAGATTGAGAATCTCGAGTACTAACCGTTATACGAACCCAGCATGTGGGAGTGCAAAGGTACAACAAAAAACTGAATCTCCAAATTTTTATTTCAAAAACACGAAAAAAACAGCCAAAATCATGCAGAAAAAGGCGGCGATATGGTTCCACTGGACGGGCTGCCCCTTGAACAGGAAGGTGACGATGACAGTGAAGATGGTGAGGGAAATCACCTCCTGGATTACCTTGAGCTGCATCAGGTTGAAGGGCCCGCCGTTGCCTTGGAAGCCAATGCGGTTGGCCGGCACGGTAAGGCAGTACTCAAAAAAGGCTATTCCCCAGGAAAAGAGAATGATGAGGATAAGCGGCCAGCCGGTGGAAATTTTCATTTCCTGCAGTTTGAGATGGCCATACCAGGCGAACGTCATGAACACGTTCGAGAAGATGAGCATAAGGATGGTCCAGAATCCGTTCATGGTTTCATTTGTAATTGGGCCGCAAAATTAATAACTTTGCAGGATTAAACGAAGAAAATCTTATACAATATGACACTTATCAAATCCATTTCCGGTATCCGGGGCACCATCGGCGGCCAGCCCGGCAACGCCCTCACGCCCATCGACGTAGTCAAATTCACGGCGGCCTATGCCGCCACCCTGCCTCAGCGCAAGCCGCAGCCCAATGGGGAGCGTTATAAAATCGTGGTTGGAAAAGACGCCCGCATGTCCGGCGACATGGTGGAGCAGCTGGTGGTGGGAACCCTCATCGGCTGCGGAATAGACGTGGTCAAGTGCGGTTTCGCCTCCACGCCCACCACGGAAATGGCTGTCCTCTTTGCCCAGGCCGACGGCGGCATCATCCTCACCGCCAGCCACAACCCCCGCCAGTGGAATGCCCTGAAGCTCCTTAACGACAAGGGAGAATTCCTCACGGCCCTCGAAGGCCAGGCCGTTCTGGACCTGGCCGAAAAGGAAGATTTCAACTTCGCCGAAGTGGACCAGCTGGGCAGCATCGAGGAGGAAGATTTCACGGATAAGCACTTAGACGCCGTCCTGGCCCTGCCCGCCGTAGACGTGGAGGCCGTCAAGGCCGCGCATTTCACCGTGGTGGTGGATGCCGTCAATTCCGTGGGCGGCATCATCATGCCCCGGCTGCTCAAACGCCTGGGCGTCAAGTGCATCGGCCTTAACTGCAACCCCACCGGAGACTTTGCCCACAATCCCGAACCCCTTCCCGCCAACCTGGTGGACCTCTGCGAGACGGTAGTTAAGGAAAAGGCCGACCTGGGCGTCTCTGTAGATCCGGATGTGGACCGCCTGGCCTTCATCTGCGAAAACGGAGAGCCCTTCGTGGAAGAATATACCCTGGTTTCCGTGGCCGATTACCTCTGTGAAATCGCCCAGAAGGAAGGCAAGCCCATCGCCACCGTTTCCAACCTTTCCAGCACCCGGGCCCTTCGCGACGTGACGGAAAAGCACGGAGGCAAGTACTACGCCGCCGCCGTGGGAGAGGTGAACGTGACCACCAAGATGCACGAGGTGGGCGCCCTCATCGGCGGAGAAGGCAACGGAGGCGTGATTTATCCCGCCATCCATGCCGGCCGCGATGCCATGGTGGGCGTGGCCCTGTTCCTGAGCAACCTGGCCCATAAGAAGATGAAGGTGAGCGAGCTCAAGAAAACCTATCCGCAGTACTTCATTGCCAAGAACAAGATTCAGCTCAGCGACAGCGCCCTCATAGACAAGATTCTGGGAGAGCTCAAGAAGATTTACGCGAAGGAGAACATCAACGACATCGACGGCGTGAAGATCAACTTCGAGGCCAATAAGACCTGGGTACACCTTCGCAAGTCCAACACCGAGCCCATCATCCGCATCTACTCCGAAGCCTCCACCCCTCAGGCCGCCGAGGCCCTGGGCAACGAGGTTATCGCCGTAGCCCAAAGAATCATCAAAGGCTGATGTTCTCATTCCGAACCACCCCGCTGGAAGATCAGCTGGACAAAGCCCTGCTCTACGGCAAGGTAGGCTGTTTCTGCACCCACAGCTGCTGGGATACGGGAAAGGGCCGATGGATGTGGGACATCTTCCGCGAGCGGGGCAACCTGGCCGTGGTGTTCAATCCCCGCGAGGCGGAGCTCACCCCCGGCACCAACCATATTGCCATAGAAAGCGACCAGCTCCGGGAACTGGATGCCGTGGTGGTGGAAATCCAGGACGTGGGCGTGCGTTATTTCAACTACACCAAGGACGTGATGCAGCTCATGGAGATGCTCATGCTCCTGGGGGAGGACGCTCCGTCCCTGTACATCGTAGACCATATCAACCCCTCCGGCCGTGTGGTGGAGGGGTCCATTCCGGCTGTGAGCGGAGAGATGTTCGTCCCCAAAGTGGCCCATCGGCACGGTCTCACCCTGGGTGAACTGGTGAACCTGTATGCCTCGGAGATAGGGGCCAGGTT
>Ga0310691_10003819_pt1 | contig 17552 bp, 12 predicted proteins | sample 176DNAGHGlowgp2_FD_203887 | JGI IMG/M metagenome (GOLD analysis project Ga0310691, IMG submission 203887) | Sheep rumen microbial communities from Palmerston North, Manawatu-Wanganui, New Zealand - 1766 DNA GHGlow gp2 (v2) (version 2) | ecosystem: Host-associated > Mammals > Digestive system >...
AAAGGACTGATAAATCCCGCCTCTTCAACAAGTATCTTTTGGGCGCTGTCTTCAGAACACCATTGCAAAAATGCTTTAGATGCTTCAACATCACCTTCTTTTATGATAGCCCACCACGAAGGCGCACTGGTAAGAATAGTATCCATACCGTCTTCAAAGCAATAAGGTAGCATTCCTACTTCGAAATTGCCGGCCTCAGCATAAGCATCGGAAGCATCGCCTGTCATGGTAGCGCCGATCCATGAGCCCTGGGTTACAAAAGCGTATTTTCCGGAAGCAAATCCGAGAACCTGCTCATTATATGCACTTGCATTAAGCACAGCAGGATCAGAATATTTGATAAATTGTTCTATCATAGCTGCAAAATCAGCAATACGCTGATCGTCAAGCTGACCTCCATTATTTAGAAGATCGATATATGTGGTGTCATCTCTTGCAAGACCGGAATCCAAATATGTACCAAAAATATGATTTCCGGTTGACCATCCTACATCATTAGGGTCAGCACAAAGACCGATAACGGCAGTCAGACCAAGCTCATCTTTCTGGGCATCGAGGGTTTCAAATGCGGCGTAAAGTGCCTCGGGACCGGTAATGGTAGCAGGATCGATTCCGGCTCTACTAAGAATATCAGCATTATAAGCAAGACCGATTGCTTCAGTAGTATAAGGAAAACCGATAACACCATAAGTAGGATCTTTGTACGCGGCATCAGTTTTGCTGACCCATGCCTGATCGCTCATATCAACAAGTAAGCCTTCCCAATTGCCAAAACCGGCAGCTTCACAAGCGATTATGTCGGGCATCTGGTCGGATAAATAGTAACCCTTAAGAGTAGCCTGAGCATCCACGCCGGCTGGTACTGCCAATACATTTACAGTAACACCTGTTTCTTTTTGGTACTGGGCTGCAAGTTCCTCAATTTGAGAGGTTACTTCTCCTTTAATATTTAAAATTGATATGGATGTTTCTTCAGATGAAGTATCTGCAGGTGCCTCTGAGACTTCATTTTTATTGCAGGCACTTAAAATAGAACACGAAAGAAGCGCGATTAAAAGTAAAATGGATTGTAGTTTTCTCATTTTTTGCATCACCCCTTATAAGAAAATCGTATATTATGTCACAGTATAATTATAGTGTAAGATGCATGAGATAAACATTAAATTAGTATAAAATAATACGATAATTCATATAGATTCAAGAAATAAATGGAGAAGTCTTGCTGTAAATCCCCAAATAATTCCATTATCTGTTTCGTAAAACCACATATCCAGTTTCTGGGAGTGCCATTTGTAGTTTTTTCCATCCGGTATCATCTCAAAAGGGAAGGAGTCTGAAGGAATGCTTTTTCTGGTCATGGTGCTGTATGACGGGTTTGACAAGAGCAGTTCATCCAATGAATATGAAAAAACAGTTTCTACTTCATCTTTCGAAAAAGAGCTATTATAGTCCTCAAGAAGCACGACATAAGGAAATACAGTAGAACCGGCAGGACCGATCATTGGTCTCATGGATGATAATAATTTGATATGATCTTTGCCGTTTCCTGCTGGGAAGAGTTCCTCGCACAACTCGCGCATAGCTGCATCTTGGGGAGACTCGCCGTCTTCAATTCTGCCACCGGGAAAACAGATTTCGCCCGGCTGAAAGTGCAGATTATTGGAGCGCTTTTCGAATAACACATGTAATGCATCATCCCTTTTTACTAGAGGAATCGTTACTGCTGAGCTGCCTATAGGGTACTGGAGCTTGTTTATATAAGATGAATTTAAATTTTTTGAGATATGATCGATCGTGAGATTTTCTTTTTCCATAAAGCCCCCTAAACTAAAGTAGACACTATAAATAAAAGTTATCATTTTGCAAAATCTTTTTCAATCAGGGCTTGATTTTCAAGTCATCTTTAATATGATTGATAGAGGGAAATATAAAGTATCAGGAGGATGAAAATGAAATTTTCAGAAATGCCATATAACCACATCGACATGGATGAGGTTAAAAAATTTTTTGATGAGCTTATAGAGAAAAGTAAAAATGTAAAGAGTGGCGAAGAACAGTTCGAACTTCACCGGAAATACTACGAATTCATAGGCGAGATCAGAACAAACATCATTATCGGTGAGTTCAGACATAATGTAGATACTACAGAAGAGTACTATGCCAAGGAGAATGACTATATCGATGAGATAAGACCTCTTATTTCGCAGTACGAGAATGAATATACAAAAGTGATATTCAACTCTCCTTACAGAGACTATCTTGAAGAAAAGATAGGTCATCTTGCATTTAAGAACATGGAACTTGCAATGTCATCGATCGATGAGAAAATCCTTCCTCTTATGCAGGAGGAAAATGCACTTATCAGTAAGTATGACAAGATCATTGCATCTGCTAAGATTCCATTTGATGGAGAGGAATACAACATATCACTCCTTAGAAAAAAGCTTACAGATGAGGACAGAGATACCAGAAAACGTGCCTGGAAAGCGCTCAGTGACTACTTTGTATCGGTAACAAGTGATATCGATGATATATATGATCAGCTTGTTAAAAACAGGACAAAGCAGGCAAAAGAGCTTGGATATGACAACTATATCGAACTTGGTTACAACCGTATGATGAGAAATTCATACAGAAGAGCTGAGGTTGAGAATTTCAGAAAACAGGTTAAAGAGAGCTTTGTTCCTTTTGTATGCAAGATCCAGGAAGCAAGAAAGAAGCAGATAGGCGTTTCAGAGCTGAAATATTACGACAATGACGTATTCTTTGCAAACGGTAATCCTGCACCCACAGGAACTCCCGAAGAAATAATGCAGGCGGGTCTTGAAATGTACAAGGAACTCTCACCGGAGACTGCAGAATTTTTCGATTTCATGACCAAAAATGAGTTGTTTGACGTACTTGGTAGAAAAACCAAGAAGCAGGGCGGTTATATGGACTTTTTGCCCAAATACAAAGCGCCCATCATTTTTGCTAACTTCAACGGAACAAGCGGTGATGTAGATGTTATTACTCATGAGTGCGGACATGCATTTCAGGGCTATGTTACAAGAAATGAAGAGATACTTGAACATAATGATCTTACGATGGAAACAGCTGAGATCCACTCAATGTCCATGGAATACTTTACATACGGTTGGATGAACAAGTTCTTTGGTGACAGGTCGGATGATTATCTGAAGATGCATCTGGAGGATTCTATCACCTTTATCCCATATGGATGTATGGTAGATGAATTCCAGCACATCGTTTATGAGAAGCCGGAAATGACTCCTGCAGAGAGAAAAGAAGTGTGGAAGAACCTTGAAAAGACATATAGACCCTGGCTTGATTTTGATGGAGATCCGTTCTTTGATGAAGGCGGATTCTGGCAGAAACAGGGACATATTTTCTGGAGTCCGTTCTATTACATTGATTATGTTCTTGCAAGCGTTATTGCTATGCAGTTCAAGGTATGGATGGATAAGGACTTCAAGGATGCATGGAATCACTATCTTGAACTGTGCAAGCTGTCAGTAAAGAAGCCCTATGAGGAAGAACTTCTTGAGGTTGGATTAAAGAGCCCCTTCAAAGACGGTACTATCAGCAGCCTTGTAAAGGATATGGAAGCTAAAGTTGAACTGTAATGCGTAAGTAAATGTACGCAATAATGAAAGAATTAAGAATGAGTAAAATTGTAGTTGGAATGAGCGGTGGCGTGGATAGTGCTGTAACGGCATATCTTTTAAAAGCTGCCGGTCATGAAGTAATTGGAGTTACACTAAAAACATGGGTAAGCGAAACCGGAGAACTCTCCAGGTGTTGCGAAATAGACGAGGCCGGCGCTGTATGCGACAGCCTCGGCATTCCTTTTTATGCGGTAAATTGCATGATGGAGTTTAGAAAGCACGTAACAGAGCCGTTTGTCGATGACTATGTTAACGGACGCACTCCTAACCCCTGTGTTGAATGCAACAAATATGTTAAATGGGAGCAGCTTCTGAAAATAGCGGATTCAATGGGAGCGCAGTATGTAGCTACAGGTCACTATGCCTATATTGATAAGCTGGAAAATGGAAGGTACGCTGTAAGACAAGCTGAGTACGCGGCAAAAGATCAGACATATATGCTGTATAAACTTACTCAGGAGCAGCTTTCGCGGACTATTATGCCTCTTGGAAAGCTCTCAAAGGATGAGGTCAGAAAAATAGCTGAGAGCGCCGGGATTCCGGTAGCACATAAGGCCGATTCTCAGGAGATTTGCTTTGTTCCGGACGGAGATTACGGCAATTATATCGAATCCCAGAGTATGACAGATATCCCGCAAAGCGGTAATTTTGTCGATGAAGAAGGCAATGTACTTGGAAAACATAAGGGAATAATCCATTATACTGTAGGTCAGAGACGCGGACTTGGACTTGCTCTTGGATACCATGCATACGTAAAAAAAATCGATGTCGAAAACAATACAGTTGTTATTTCAACCAATGAGTCACTCTTTTCAGACGAGATAACCTGCGACGACCTTAATTTTATGTCTATTGACAATATCGCGGAAAATGAGGAAATATTTGCGGTTGCGCGCATTAGATATCACCATGCTGGAGAAAAGGCTGTTATAAGAAGGACCGGAGAAGATGAACTTAGCATCAAATTCGAGAAACCTGTAAGAGCTGCCACACCCGGACAATCAGTGGTTTTTTATGATAACAACGGATATGTTATCGGCGGTGGCAAAATAAAATAAGTGTTTTAGATAGCTCTTGATAATTGTTAGCAAGAGCTATTACTTGATAATTTAGTTAGCGTATGCTAACATATCAGAGTTAGCGATAGCTAACATGTGTCGTCAAGGCATATGATGGTGTTACAGAGAAGATGCTCAGGGCACTTTTTGCAGAAAAAATTTAGTGAAAGTTTAGAGTTTGCGCATATAAAGAGCCGGTTTAGGTGTTATAATTTTTTATAGACTATGGAATCTTTATGTTAATAATTGGTTAGCTAAAGATTTGATAATGCCTAAATAAAAGAGGGAACATGGGACCGGTAAATGAAACAGTATAATTATGAGCTTACATGTCCTCAGGACGCAGGTAAAGCATTGGAAGAGGTTTATGCCTACACTCAGGGACAGCAATATAAATCTATTTTATTTCACTTATTTACAATTAAATTCGACAGCGAAAAAATAAATGAAGTCCAGAAAATGATTCTGGATGTTTTTCCGGACGCATACATAGCCGGTACGAGCTCGAATGGTGACATTTGTGATGGTCATCTTGCAGAGTACGGAATGGTTATGTCTGCGTCTGTTTTTGATTCTACAGATATCGATGTGTCTCTTCTGGAATGTGAGCCGGGGCATGAGCCTGAAATAGGCAGAAAAATCTGTGAAATCATAGATAGCTCTGAAAATATAAAAGCAGCAGAGATCCTCATCACTCTAAAGAGTATTAATAGCAATGATATACTCAGAGAAGCCGAGAAGTGCAGAAAAGATGTGAAGATTTTCGGCGGCGGCAGTGCCGGCTTCAATATCGACATGACAGACACCAGGGTCGTTGCAGGCGATAAATTAAGCGATAAAGGCGTTGCCCTTGTAACCTATTCAGGGAATGATTTTTATATAGACATTCACCATGCCATAGGATGGAAAGCGCTTGGAAAAGACCTTACTGTAACAAAAATAGAAGATAAGAGGCTTTATGAGCTCGACAATATACCGGCAGGTCAGATATACAGCAAGTACCTTGACATCCAGCCTGATGAGAACTTTTTTAAAAATATGCTCGAATTTCCGCTTATGTCGAGGCAGCATGGCTATGAGGTTTTGAGGCTACCTTTTTCCTGCAGAATGGAGGACAATTCAATTCTCCTTGCAGCTGCTGTGAAAAACGGTTCTACCGTCAATCTCTCGTACGGGGATCCGGACGTGATAAGAACTGATGTGAATGCCCTTGTGGAAAAAACCAAAAACTTTGCGCCACAGGCGGTATTTCTCTATTCCTGCGGTGTCAGAAGGCTGTATTGGAAATATCTTATAAACAAAGAGACCGGTCCTTTTAGTCTTATAGCGCCTGTTAGCGGCTTTTATTCAAGCGGCGAGATCATGAGAATGGACGATTATATAATAGAGCATCACGTTACTCTTATAGCAATAGGCATGCGTGAAGGGGGAGAAGCAGAGGCTCAACCCACCGGTATTGGCGATAAAGCCATTGCAATGACTGAGGAACAGAAAATGCATGGCCAGCTCTCAATGGTAAGGCGCCTTGCTAATTTCATAAATGTTACCTCCAAAGAACTGATACAGGCCAATGAAGAATTGCAGAGAATGGCTGACACAGATGCTCTTACCGGAATGTATAACAGAAGAATGCTTGATAAGCTCATCAGAACCGGTCTGGATCATGTGAAAAAATTTGATGTTAAGGTAGTTATAGGCATCATAGATATTGATGATTTTAAAGAAGTGAACGACACTTACGGGCATGCTATGGGAGATGAGGTACTGCGCGTAGTAACAAGAATAATACAGAATGAGATAGATAAAATAGATGGCGCTATATGCGGCAGATACGGCGGAGAAGAATTCTTGTTTCTGATCCCGCATCTCAGTCTTGATGAGGCTATTGAAAAAGTTGAGAAAATAAGAGCTGAGGTCGAGGAAACAAGTTTCGAGGATGTAGGGCATAAGACGATAAGTATCGGTATGTCGCAATACCATAAAGGTGATAATATAGAGCAGTTTTTCGAGCATGCTGACAGTGCGCTGTACGAAGCAAAAGGCTCAGGAAAAAACAAAATCTGTGTATGTAAATAAACGATTTTCATGGATTTGACCTAACAATTAAGCACAACATGATGACATGACATCAAAACAACATGACATCATGCTGTGCTATGTTTATATATTAAAGAGGACCCCAAATGACATATTTTACATGCTTTTTTCTGGATGCTGAAAAAGATATCATAGTTAGTTTATACAGGGATTTGGACAAGATATATTACGTGCTGTCCACGCCAAATCACCATACAGGCAACCTTATCAGAAATCTGGCAGATGCATGCAAGCTGCCTCTTTCAAAAGACGACAAAGATATGCTGATAATAAAAGGAGAGGTGCCATGCTATGTTGATTCAGCTAATAATGACATATATGTTTTCAGACTGGGAAATGTAGACGTGGCAAATATTTTTCCGGATGGAAGGGTGGATATAAAAGCGCAGGTGCCAGCTATAGCCAAGACACTGATGAGCCAGACCAAGGAGTACCGCCTTGAAAATGAGAAGACGATTTTCAGGACTTATGTGAAAAAGGACTTAAAATTCCGCTCAGACCTTCACACACATATGAATGGCAACCTTCCCGGAGATGTCCTCATAGCATTGGGAATATGCCATCAGATAAGGTATCCGCTCTATTACGTGAAAAAACTGGATTTAAAGCTGACGGATTCTCAGTGGGAAAAGCTTGAAGCGCAGAGAATAAAGGTTGCAAGGCAGTTCGTATCCTCAGACCTTAAGGGAAAATATCTGGACAGAAGGATAAATGATAATACATTCATAAACTTTGCAGATCTGATCCTGAATAACCTTGATAATGCAGAGATGAATATTGTGAAAATACGAGGCTCCCTTGCAGTAATTAAAGATGGACAGGCTGTTTTTACAAATCTAGAGAAGGTATATCTGTATCGCTATGTTTTCACAAAAGGGACTGAAAGTGAGGAAAAGATTGAGCTTGAACACATCGATCAGATTCCCGATATGGATGTGAGAAAAACCTGCAGGCAGATGTTAAGGGACAGAGAAAATCCGTCTTATTGTGACAACACGATCTTCCAGGATAAGCTTTTGTGGATTGCAAGGACCTATAGATCACAAGGAGTATACTATGCAGAAATAAGCGACACTACACTTGTGAAAAAATATGAATCAATAGAAATGCTAAGACAGGTACACGAAGTAATGCCTAAGATCTATCAGGAGACTGGTGTAATGCTCAGGTTCCTAGCGGCTATCAGAAGGATTCCTTTGACCATTGTAAAAGATGCTGTCACACCGGAAAATTATCTGGAGCAAAACCTCGAGGTGTTAAGGGCAACTGCGCTGGATCCATATGTCGCAGGGTGCGATTTTGTAGGGGAAGAGATCAATGATATCATCACCTTGGAGCCGGTATTTAGGGAGATTGTCAAGATCGCACAAGGTGACCCTTATTTTGTCATAAGAGTTCATGCCGGTGAAAACGACAGCCAAAAGGATAACATCGCTCATAGCATAGAATGTGTCAGAAATTCCCTTGCAAAGGACCAGAAAATGCCGCATATGAGGCTTGGTCACGGACTTTATACATATAGCCCCAGGTCTCAAAAGGGAAAAGAAGTACTGAAACAACTAAAGGAAAACAAGGTTGTTGTTGAATTTCAGCTTACAAGCAATGTCAGACTGAACAACTTAAATTCGCTTGATAAACATCCGCTTAAACAATATCTGCGTCAGGGCATCTGGTGCGTGCAGGGAACAGACGGAGCCGCGCTTTACGGCACTAGCTCTGTAGACGAGCAGCTCTCACTTGAAAAAATGCTTGGGCTGTCGGATGATGAAATGAAGCAGATGAAAGAAGCTGAGAGCAGGATAATCGAGGAAAGCAGGATGGCTTATTCTGAGAAAAAAGCCCGCTTTTACGAGATGCTAAAAGGCCGTGATATGGAGGAAGTCCTCCTTGAGAAGATGAAGGTGGTAAAGATCAGCCGAAAGCTATCCGGATCCGGGCAAAAATATGATGCAAACAGAGAATTGAAGGACATGATAGCCGAGATTACATGGGACAGGCTGCCGGTAGCCGTAATTGGCGGAAGCTTCAATACTGAGGGGCGTGCGACCAGAGTTATGCCGGAAGCGGCCGAGCAGATAGATGAGCTTTTAAAGTATTTAAATCCGGAAGAAGTGTGCTTCGTCATAGGTCATAAACTGACGGGATATGAGAAATATCTGGTAGAGCATAATAAGAGAAAATTCAAGATCTATGCAATAGTTCCGGCTCTTATAAGCGCAAAAGAAAGAGAAAAGCTCCGGGAGGCCGGTGTCATTATCCGCGTATCAACAGAGGTTGAGGGAATGGGTATCTATAAGAGCTTTAACTATGAGATATTTGAAAGACGTCCCTCCGTTGTTGTCGCTTTTGATGGAAACAGCGCAGCTGCTAACCTTATACAGGAAGCCAAAAACGGTAAGGGTAAGTCGGCTATTTTTATCTGGGAACGCTCGAAAACACTTAGACAAAAGGCAAACTCACTTCAGGGCTATGTGCGATTTTTCGGAAAGGATGAGCCAATTGTTGAAGAATTAAAAGATATGCAAAAAGAGTATGAATGATAATAAATGTTACATCGCAATTGATTTAAAATCGTTCTATGCCTCCGTCGAATGTCAGGACCGAAACAGGGATCCGTTGACTACAAACCTGGTGGTTGCCGACAGATCGAGGACAGAGAAAACGATATGCCTTGCAGTTTCGCCATCCCTGAAAAAGTGGGGAATACCCGGAAGAGCAAGGCTTTTTGAAGTTGAGCAGAGACTTAAGGAAGTAAATGAGGAGAGAAGAAGAAAAGCACCGGGAGGTCAGTTTACAGGGGAATCCGATGATGACGCACAGCTCCTTCTTCATCCTGAATATAAGATATCTTATGTGGCTGCAGTACCGAGAATGGCGAGGTATATGGAGATAAGCACGAAAATATATCAGATTTATCTTAAATATATCGCGCCCGAGGATATCCATGTTTATTCAATCGATGAGGTTTTCATGGATGTGACGTCATACCTTGGAACCTACGGGAAGACACCAAAAGAGCTGGCAATGACGATGATCTTGGATGTTCTTGATGCGACGGGGATAACAGCAACAGCCGGGATCGGAACCAATCTCTATCTTGCAAAAGTTGCGATGGACATCGTAGCCAAGCACGTTGAAGCAGATGAAAACGGCGTAAGGATAGCAGAACTTGATGAAATAAGTTACAGAGAAAAGCTGTGGGAGCACAAACCTCTGACAGATTTTTGGAGAGTTGGAAGGGGCTATGCCAAAAAACTTGCAGGATTTGGCATTTACACAATGGGCGATATTGCCAGATGCAGTCTGGGAGGAGAGCATGACTTTTTAAATGAAGACCTGTTATATAAAACATTTGGAATAAACGCTGAGCTTCTGATAGATCATGCATGGGGCTATGAGCCTTGCACAATGGAGCTGGTAAAGGCATATAAGCCTGAAAATAACAGTATCAGTCAGGGGCAGGTGCTTCATTGCCCATATACCTGCGACAAGGCCAGGATCATAGTAAGAGAGATGGCAGATGCGCTCGCAATGCAGCTTCTTGAGGATAAAAAGGTAACAGACCAGATAGTTCTTACGGTTGGGTACGACATTGAGAGCCTTAAGGATCCACAGATAAGAAAACAATATAAAGGCAGGATAACAACTGATTATTACGGGAGAAAAGTGCCCGAGCATGCTCATGGAAGTGCTAATTTGGAGAGCTTTTCAGCGCTCAGCGGGGATATCATAGATGCTGCGCTCAGCATTTTTGACGAACATGTAAATCCTATCCTTCTTGTAAGGCGCATAAACATAGTTGCCAACCACATCCTTGACGCAGATACTGCAAAAAAGGCCAGCCGGGAGAGCTATGAGCAGCTTTCTCTTTTCGAAGATTATTCACAAAAAGAGGAACTTAAGAAACAAAAGGAAGAAAAAGATGCAAAGATGCTGGCACTTCAGGAAGCTACACTGGAAATCCAAAAGCGCTTTGGGAAAAATGCGATCATAAAAGGTACTTCCATGGAGGAGGGCGCTACCGGAATGGACAGAAACAGGCAAATTGGCGGACATAAGGCTTGAAAACATAACTTGTGTGATAATACATCAGGGCCATATTTTTATATGGCTTAAACGAGGAAATATGGGCAAATACGATGATATTATAAATTGCAAAAGGCCGGTATCGGGAAAACACCCTCAGATGCCTCTGGAGAACAGGGCGGCTCAGTTTGCACCATTTGCTGCGCTTACCGGATATGACGATGCTGTTGCGGAGACGGCACGACTAACGGATAAAAAGGCAGAGCTTTCTGAGGATTTAAGGCAGGAACTGGACAGAAAGATATCTGAAATCACAGCTATGCTGGATAGCGGCAAAAAAGTCACTATATCTGCGGAATACTTCGAAGAAGACAGCTTAAAAGAGGGTGGCAAGTATGTAACAAAGCAGGGAATGATCAAAAGAGTTGACATGTACCGCAGGCAGATTCTTTTTAATGATAAAAGCAGTATTGCGATAGATGATATAGCCAGCATAAATGTGGCAGACTTTTTTGATGAGTAGAGCTTGTTGGACATTTGTTGGACTTGACTTCGTATACTTAGTTTATCAAATCGAAAAAACAATGAAATAAAGATACATAAAACAATGATTGAGGGGGAAATGGCAATGAACAGTATTAAGAAAATGGTTGTAACAGTACTTATTTGTGGAGTTGTTTTGGGAATAGCAGGACGTGTTGCGGATCATGTTGTGAATGCAGCAGATACTCCTGCTCACAGCTATTATGTAGGGGTTTGGGCTGAAATTTACAAATAATAATTGTTGAATGATCAAAATCAAATGGAGAGAGTGATATGCGTAAAACAAGTAGTAAAAGGATTTGGGCAGAATAATTTCTCCGATAGTTTTTGCCCTTATTGATATAAAGATACAAAAAACGAAAATAAACCGCAAATAGACCTTTTTCATGTGGAGTACTTCACATATAATGTAAGAGGTAATTTGCGGTTTTTGTTTGTTATGAAAGGGCTGCGCAAATAATGAATTTTCTGGGGAAAGAGGTAGCTTACAAGTGGTTTACCAAAGAAGTCAGGGATGACATCATAACCTGGCAACTTGAGAACGGTAGAACGCTTGATGACACGGTAAAAGCATATTGTGATATAGAAAAGTATGGCAAGGCAATATTGGAGTCTGATTTGTTTGCCAAGGGTTTTGAACAGATCCACCACAAGGTAACGACCGTTGGAGGGCATACCCTTCATGTCGTATTTACTGCCTTGGAAGCGGCCTATGAGAGACAGAAAAGAGAAGAGTCTGTAAACATTGAATATGTTGTTCAGGCCTGTCTTTTACATGATCTGGGAATAATAGGCCGCTATGAGAAGTATGCAAATAATCTGGTTTGCTGCTTCAGGCATCCTGTAGATTCCGGGAAAATAATAAATGATCTGTTTCCGGGAACAGCAAATGAGGTCACTAATGCTGTGGAAAGGCACATGTTTCCTGCGACGATCATTCCGCCAACATCCGTGACCGGACTCATACTAATAAAGGCAGATAAAAGCGCTTCACTTAAAGAAACCAGTATTTTAAGGCGCAAAGAAGTAGTGCTTGCATGATGAAGATAAGCATAATAAAGAGCAGCCGCATATTGCGGCTGCTCTTTTTAGCATTAGCTCGCCTCACGGAGATGTATATAATTGCTTCGCAATACTGCTCGCGCGCGAGGATTTTGCAAGCAAAATCCTTTTTTACTTAACGGCTACAAGCTCAATTTCGAAATTGAGTTCCTTGCCGGCCATTTCATGGTTTGCATCAAAAGTGATGTTTGTATCATCCTTTGCTACAACTCTTACAGGAATAGGTCTTCCGTATGCATCCTGAAGATATACTTCCTGTCCGGCTTCGAGGTTTTCTGAACCGGGCATTTCCTTTATTTCCACAGTAAAGATAGCGGCAGGATCTGCTTCACCATAGGCTTCTTCAGGCATAAGGTGAATTTTTACCTTTTCGCCTACTTCCATGTTAGCAACCGCAGCGTCAAATCCGTGGATCATCATTCCTGCACCGCAGATAAATTCAAGCGGCTTTCCTCTGTCATAAGATGAATCAAATTGTGTTCCATCGTTGAAAGTGCCAATATAGTGAGTGCTGCAGATTTTTCCGGCATTTTTGCCTTCAACAGTAGGCTGCGTATGGCAACCGGCACATCCGGCACAGCCTCCCTCAGCGCAACCACCTTCTTCGCAGCCACCGCATGACTCTTCGTCACTATCACCGTGTCCGCCACATGTGTGCTCTTCCTCTGAGTGGTGTCCGCATGAATGACCATCTTCGTGGTCGCCGCAAGTATGACCTTCGCCGTGATGGTCGCAGTTAACACCTGTGCTTTCAAGCTCTCCTGCAAGATAAGAATTAACAACGTCATCAGTATTTCCGGAAGCTCCTGCAAATACTTCAATATTATTTTCATTAAGGGCAGACATAGCACCGCCGCCGATACCGCCACAGATAAGCACATCTATATTGTTATCACCAAGCAGAGAAGCAAGGGCGCCGTGTCCGCTTCCGTTTGAATCCATGATCTCGGAAGAAACAACCTTGTTATCCTCTACTTCATAGATCTTGAATTCCTGTGTATGTCCAAAGTGCTGAAACACTTCACCGTTTTCGTAAGTAACTGCAATCTTCATTTTTGACCTCCATCTTGAGCATGAAAATTCGTGGATTTCATGCCGTTTTCCTATCTAGTGTAGTTGTTTTTATATTTCTCGACTATATTGCTTAGCTATGATTTGTAATCTACAAGGCGGAAGAAGGAGTCGATGGGCGTCCATCGACGACTGATGACAACACAGTAGATTCAAATTATAGCAAGCATATGGTCGAGTTAATATAAAACAGCTACACTAGGTGCCATATAAGTATCCAATGGCACATGTAAATTCCATTATATAGTAGAAATTTTTTTAGTCAAATGCAGAAAATATAGTAAAATAACAGTCGAAAAGAGGAATAAATATCTGACAATTAAGGGAAATAAAATGATAAAACTGTTGAATGAATACCTAAAAGAACGGTTTGGCTGCAAGGTATATAAACTGGCCCTAAACGGCGGCTTTACATGCCCGAATCGCGATGGGAAGATAGATACCCAAGGCTGCATCTTCTGTTCGGCAGGTGGAAGCGGAGATTTTGCGGAAAGCCCTGATATGACGATCCATGAGCAGATCGAGAGTGGGAAAAAGCGCGTAGAAAAAAAGATAAAAAACGGCAAATACATCGCATATTTTCAAGCTTATACCGGAACGTATGCTCCAATAGATAAATTAAGAAAGCTGTACTATGATGCGGTTTCTCATCCTGATATAGTGGCGATATCAATTGCTACAAGACCGGACTGTCTTCCGCCGGAAGTACTTGATCTTTTATCAGAAATCAGGCAGATTAAGCCCGTGTGGATAGAGCTGGGACTTCAGACAATCCATGAAAAAAGCGCCAAATACATAAGAAGAGGCTATAAATTATCTGTGTATGACGAAGCGATAAAAGAGCTGAAAAAGCGACAAATAGAAGTGATAACGCATGTTATCATAGGCCTTCCGGGTGAAACTGTAGGTGACATGGTCGAAACCGTGAAATATGTCTGCGATGCAGGAACAGATGGAATAAAGCTACAACTTTTACACATTTTGAAAAATACAGATCTGGCAAGAGACTATGAGCAGGGACTTGTACATGCCCTTAGTGAAGATGAATACATAGATATATTAAAGGAATGTACCAAAGTAATACCTGAAAATGTCATCGTCCACAGACTGACTGGCGACGGAGATAAAAAAATCCTAATTGCGCCTATGTGGAGTGGAAATAAGAAACATGTCTGGAATCGGATACAAAAAGAGGTATTGGTGTGACAATTCACAGAAAATGCGAAATATAACTTTACAATATTCTCTTTTGTGTATATATTCGTATGGTTAAAAAATCTACAATATGACTATGCAAAGATTATTGCAGAGGGAACAATAATCCCGGAAAGGAAGGCATTTATGCTAACAAATTATTCACTATTAATTATTTTTGCAATTTTGATAGCCGTATTGGTATTAATTCTTGTCACCGGCTATGTTAAGGCTCCGCCGGACAGGGCTTATATCATTTCAGGTATCAGAAAAATCCCGAGAATACTCATCGGACGTGCAGGAATCAAGATTCCCTTTTTTGAGAGAGTCGACAAACTCTATCTTGGCCAGATGACTGTAGACATCAAGACAGAGCAGTCTGTTCCGACAAACGACTTCATCAATGTTAATGTTGACGCGGTTGCAAAGGTAAGGATTGGCACAACACCCGAGGCAATACAGCTTGCTGCCAAGAACTTCCTGAACAAGAATCCCGAACAGATCACAATGGATCTGCAGGATTCATTACAGGGTAACATGCGTGAGATCATCGGTACACTTGCACTTAAGGCGATAAATACAGACAGAGACAGTTTCTCCGATCAGGTTATGGAGAAGGCTTCAAAAGACATGAGTAAGCTTGGTATCGAGATCCTCTCATGTAACATCCAGAACGTAACTGATGAGAACGGCCTTATTAATGACCTTGGTATGGATAATACTTCCAAGATCAAGAAGGATGCTGCTGTAGCAAAGGCTCAGGCGGAGAAGGAAGTAGCTGTTGAGAAGGCAAGAGCTGACAAGGAAGCTAATGATGCACGTATCGCAGCAGACCTTGAAATTGCTCAGAAACAGCGCGATCTGGCTATGAAGCAGGCAGAACTTAAGCAGGAGACTGATGCCGCAAAGGCTAAGGCTGATGCAGCATATGAGATCCAGCGTCAGGAACAGGAAAAAACAATTCAGACAAACACTGTAAATGCGCAGATCGCAAAAGCTGAGCGTGAAGCAGAACTCAAACAAAAAGAAGTTGTAGTAAAACAGCAGGAACTTGCTGCCGAAATCGAGAAGAGAGCCGATGCTGATAAGTATCAGGCTGAGAAAAAGGCTGAGGCAGAACTTGTTCAGAGACAGAAAAAGGCTGAAGCTGCCAAGTACGAGCAGGAAAGAGAAGCAGATGCAAGAAAAGCTCAGGCTGAAGCTCAGAAATATGCAGCAGAACAGGAAGCTGCAGGTATCAAGGCAAAATATGATGCAGAAGCTGCTGGTATTGCTGCAAAAGGTAAAGCAGAAGCTGAAGCTATTAAAGCAAAAGGTATTGCGGAAGCTGAAGCCATGGAAAAGAAGGCAGAGGCTTATAAGAAGTACAACGGCGCTGCTATGGCTGAGATGATGATCAAGATCATGCCTCAGATGGCTGCTGAGATCGCTAAACCTCTTTCACAGATCGACAAGATCAATATCTATGGAACAGGCGACGGAAGTAACGGTGCTAGCCAGATTTCAGGCAATATGCCTATAGTAATGAAACAGGTATTTGATACAATGTCAGAAGCTACAGGTGTTGATTTTACAGAGATCATGAAGGCCGGAACATACGATGCCAAGGTTAACAAGAACATCAACATCAAGGGCGATGGCGTAAGCGTAAATATTGACCCTGAAAAAGACAACAAGTAAAGCATACAGATTGTAAATGAGACAGGGGCTGGAAAATGATCTCGCATTTTTCAGCTCCTTTTTTAAGCCATAAAAAAGTAGTAAGCTTACATAGGAGTAGTAAGAACAGATAATTGATCATCTTATAAGCATTCCGGAGGAATATATGTCTTTAATTGTTATTGCGCCAGTTTCTTGACTCTATAACTGCCATTTCTTTATCGCTGGCTCTCGCGTAAATATTGGTTGCAGCAACGGATTTGTGCCCCATTCGCTGCTGAAGCACCAGAATATTTTTCTCAGCTTTATAGAATTCCATTGCAAAACTTGACCTGAGCTTATGGACACTTATATCGCTTCGGTGAAGTGATGCCTTCACATATTTTTTCAGCATCTGCTGAATTTCCCTTATGCTGAGTCTGTTTCCGTCAAGAGTCACAAACAGCGGAGTGCCTTCCTTGAAGCTTTCTCCCATGGACTCGCGAAGATCAAGGTATTCTCTCAGATAGTTCTTGGATTCATCTGAGAAATAAACCTTAGTATACTCGCGGCTTTTTTTGTGGCCTTTTCGAAGTGCTTTAACATAACACTCGCTTTTTTCCGGGTGATATGGATTGTCGAAAATGACCATATCGTCTATGTTTAGCGCCTGTAACTCTGAAATACGAAGGCCGGTATCAAGGAACAGGAACACGATAGCCAGATCGCGCTCTTTGTACTTTTCATGATACAAAAGCTGCCTCTTTGTGAGTCCGGTTCCGTTCTTTATACAATCAAGCAAAACCATCTGTTCATCCATTTTCAGGTAGGTTACGTAATCCGGCTGATCTATTCTGATGGACGAAGACCCTACAACCGGGTTGTATTCAAGTTTTCGTTCTGTATTTATCAGATACTCATAGAGTATGGATACGGATGTTCTTCGCCTTGCCAGAGTCTTGTCTTTAAGGTTTCTGCTTTCTGACATCCACTTGACGAAATTGTCTATGTCTAAGGGAGTTATCAGTTTTAAATCCTCCAAAGTCAGATCTTTTACCTCTTTATCCGGAAAATACGGGTAGTAATTTACCGCGTATTCAAAGAAATATTTCAGATCCCTTGCGTATGACAGCTTGGTCAGTACTGAATTGTTTACTGCACCAAAATAGAAATAGTTGCGCGTAAACGAAGGCAA
>Ga0310691_10003820_pt1 | contig 17540 bp, 15 predicted proteins | sample 176DNAGHGlowgp2_FD_203887 | JGI IMG/M metagenome (GOLD analysis project Ga0310691, IMG submission 203887) | Sheep rumen microbial communities from Palmerston North, Manawatu-Wanganui, New Zealand - 1766 DNA GHGlow gp2 (v2) (version 2) | ecosystem: Host-associated > Mammals > Digestive system >...
TTACGGACTCTGCTTCTATGTCCGCAGGATCATCTTCGGGGATAGGCGTCTCGTCAAAGCTCTTGTCTGACAGGGAAACGCCCTCGTCCGCCTGGCTCATATCCAGAGTGTATCCCTCAAACAGCGATGGATCCAGTTCAGACGTGTTGATCTTTATAAACTGGAAAAGCTCTTCTTTATCCGAGGTCCCGACTATTGTAGCATTGTCACTGTCAATGGTGATAGCTTCGATTTCAGCCGCAATTACACCCTCATCGGTAGCTGCACTGAAAATATCACCTACGGCAAGGTCTCTCATGCTGTCATCGATGTTTGAGAATACATAGGTACCTGTTTCAAAATCAGCTGAAACGATGGTATTCGTGTCAGAAGTGCTGTCTATCAGTTTAGTGTCTTCACTCAGAACATAGAAGTTGTTTGTGTCATCCGTTTCGTCAATCTGAACAACGAGTGACGGATCAAAATCGTTAACCGTCTGAGCCAGTATCTCCTGCATTTCCTTGGTCATCTTGTTGGAGACGTAGGAATTACTAAGGGGCATGAGCTGGTCATTGATAAGATAAGCTTCTATGAGGAAATTCCCAGGCAGCTTGCTGGTGTCCGGGTTGATCGTAGTTACTTCGCTGTCTTGCGAGATATTCACCTTTTCCGAGGAGTACATACGTTTACCGTCATCGGTATAGAATCCCACGATGGCTGTACAGTCCTGTTCCTGCCATGTGAAGAGGGAGAGCGTGTTTGTGTCAGGATCATAAGTGATGTCTTCGATACCATAATCGCCGCTGTACTGAACTTCCGAATCCTGTTCACCTGCCTCGACAATATCCTCTGACTTCATGGCCTTTACGATGAAGCTGCCGAGAGACGAATCCGCGATGATCTCGGGTTCGCTCTCCATAAACGTCGGTGGAGCTGTGTTACCCACCGCCACAACAGTTCCATTCTTCGCCAGATATGGCGTGGTGAAACTAAGCGTCATCACCGCTGAAAGAATAAAGCTCACAACCTTCTTGATATTCATATAAGCCCAACCTCCTTGAATTGCTTCGGGAAAATATCCCTGTGCTTCTTTGTTAATTATACCACACATCTATCGTGAAATCAACTAAAATAATTGCACACTATCGCGTATTGTGTGTGTATCTTTACTTTTATGAGTTGATGTGATATAATAAATGATATGAAATGGCAAACGAGCTGCATAGGAGAATTTGTATGTTATTTCAAAAGCTGAGCGCATTGAACTACAGGAGGGATCAATATGACCAGACTGATTTACAAGACTAAAGGAAATTCTGCTCCCGGTAAGAAACCTAGGGTGTATTTCTCATGCCATCTTGATGATTTTTCGCAATCGTTTGATGCTATATGCGAAGAGATCTTCAAAACGCATGACTGCATTATCTTTTACAGGGAAGATATGTCAGATACACTTCCTGAAGATACTTATGAGACTGATCTTGAACGTATGAACCTGTTTGTATTTCCTGTTACGTTCAGATTGCTACAAAGCAGCGGACTTGAGGTGCATAAGGATCTTGAATTTGCTAAGAGCAAACTGAAGCCTGTATTGCCGCTTGTTTGTGAAGATCTCAGTGACAGCACAATATCAGGATTATTTCATTCTCTTTACGGAAAGCCTGAGTTTTTCGGAGAACGTCAGTATCTGAACCGGGAGAGCTCTGATATGACAGAAATAGGATATACTGAGAAGCTCCGAAAGTATCTTGATGCGACGCTTATCAGCAAAGAAACTGCCGAGAAGATACGTCAGGCTTTTGATGCTTATGTTTTCCTTAGTTACCGAAAAAAGGACAGAAAGTATGCAAATGAACTGATGAAGCTTATCCACAGCACTCCATACTGCCGTGACCTTGCAATATGGTTTGATGAATTCCTTACACCTGGCGAAAACTTCAACGATTCTATTCAAAAGGCGATGGATGACAGCAAAGTCTTCACATTGCTTGTAACACCTAATCTTCTTGAAGATCCGAATTATGTCATGACGACGGAGTATCCTGCTGCGTGTGATGCAGGCAAGAAGGTGATCGCTGCTGAGAAGATACCTACAAATGTTGAACAGCTTTCTGCAAAATTTAAAGGCCTGCCGCGTGTTATTGATTCAAAGAATGAAAAGCTGTTTCAGAAAGTTTTTCTAGAATCTGTACAGGATGTTGTTGATCGTAATAATGATAATGATCCTATGCATAATTACCTGATCGGACTCGCATATCTTGAGGGTATTGATGTTGAGATAAATACGGAGTATGGTGTTGAGTTTCTTACAAAGGCAGGAGAAGCTGGTCTACCCGAGGCTATGATAAAACTTAGAGAGATGTACAGAAAAGGAAAGTATGTCTCACTAGATTACAACAAAGCACTTTACTGGGCTCAGGCATATTATGATATCAGATATAAACATTTAGGTGAAGAGAACCCGGAAACACTGCGTGCACTTTCCGAAATGGCTAGTATATATACTTCTCTAGGAAAATACAGAGAAAGCCTTGAGCTGAGTCAAAAGTGTTATGATACTCAACTTAGAGTATTAGGAGAAGATAATGATGATACTCTAACTTCACTTCATAATCTTGCATTGAGTTATGGGTATCTTGGAAATCTTAAGAAAGAAGCGGAGTATGAGAAAAAGTGTTATGAAATCAGATGCAGAATCATTGGTGAAGAGCATCCAAATTCATTAATCACACTTAACAATCTTGCTGCCACGTATGCAGATATTAAGGACTACAAGAAATCTATTGAACTTGCAGAAAAGGCTTATAATACATATCTGAAGGTATCTGGAGAAGATGACGCGTGGACATTGACTGCACTTCATAATCTTGCATCATCACATTTGTATCATGGCAATGTAGACAAAGGATTTGAGCTAATAGAAAAATGCTATGAAGGAAGATGCAGGGTAATCGGTGAACGTCATCCTCATACTTTGATGACGTTAAAAGCACTTTCATATGCATATCTTTATAAGCATAAGTATGAACAGACTATTGATATACTTGAGAAATGCTATAAGACTCAGTGTGAAGTGCTTGGTGAAATGCATCCGGAAACAATTGGCTCACTATTTGCTATTGCATACGCTTACCGATGTTCAAATGATTATCAGAAGGCTCAAGAATATCTAAATGAATCCTATGAAAAGTATTGTATCGTTTTGGGCGAGAATCATCCAACTACAATGCACAGGCTTGAGTGTATTGCAATCAATTATAAACTGCTTGGAGATAAGAGAAAAGAGCTTGAGTACAAAGAAAAGTATTTGAATCTGATGCTTAAATCAGATTCTGCTGATGCTCAGAAGGCTATAAAGCTGATTGATGAACTGGTTGATAAGTATAATCAACTTGGTGAAGGAATGAAATATATTGAGCTGATTAAGATAAGATATGATGTTAAAACTCGTTTTCTGGGAGAAAACTATCCTGAAGTTATCAAGGATCTTTATGCTCTTTATAACTATTACAAGCAAAACGGCAATACCAGAGAACTGATTGAGATATCTGAAAAGATTTATGAAATACGCTGCAAAACCCTTGGTGAATCGCACGCCGATACAATAACAATGCTTAATATAATCAGATCAGAAGCGTATAAAATCGGAGATCATGAGAAATCAACTGCTGCTTCTGAAAAGATTTATACGGCAAAATATTCTGCCCTCGGAAGCGAGCATCCGGAAACCTTGGCAGCAATGAATAAACTGGCATTAAGTCTTAGCGCATCCGGTGATTATAATAAAGCGTCTGAATTGTTTGATAAATGCTACGAGATTCGGTGCAGAGTATTGGGGGAAGAAGATATTGATACTCTGGAATCGCTCAATAATTTTGCAGGTATTGTTGCTAAGACTGGTAACTATCAGAAAGCCAAAGAACTTTTTGAGAAGTGTATTTCGATAGTTTGTAGAGTCTATGGTGAAGAGCATCGTCTCACGCTTGCTTCTTCCTGCAACCTAGCTGGTGTTTTAAGTAAGCTTGGAGAAAACCAGAAGGCAGTTATTGTGAATGACGGATGTTATGAGGCGTTATCACGTCTCAATGGTCCGGATCATCCATTAACTTTAAGAGCTCTTTTCGATAAATCAACTATTCTGTTTAATATGGGCGATAAGAAGATTGCTTTGGAATGTGCTGAAAAATGCTATGAAGTACAGCGAAGTAAGCTCGGAGAGGAACATCCCAACACACGGGATACACGTGCTTTCTTAGACAAGCTGAAAAAGGAAAATCTTTAAGAGAAGATTCCATAAAAGCTAAGATGCTGTAGTAAACTTAGATTATCTGCGCAGTAGCAGCTTTGGTAGACTGAACAGCAGAAGAGTAGTCACTGAACTACTCTCCTGCTGTAAGCGTAAAAAGGCGTCTACTTCTTTGGATATATCGTTGGTGATAATGCTTGATTTTTTTGTGCAATATGGTATACTGTTAGAAACTACTAATGAAAAGAGGCGATATTGTGAGTAAACTCAAGAAGGTACCAATAGGAATAGAGGACTTTAAAGAGATAATCGATAAAGAATGTTATTTAGTTGATAAGTCACTAATGATACAGGATATCCTTGACAGCGGTTCGAAGGTTACTCTTTTCACTCGCCCAAGAAGATTCGGAAAGACGCTCAATATGAGTATGCTCAGGTATTTCTTTGAAAAGACTGATGCAGATAATTCTTATTTGTTTGACGGACTGTCAATATCAGGTTCAGGGGATCAATATACGTCTCATATGGGACAGTATCCTGTTATAAGTATTTCGTTAAAGGGAATGAAGCAGGCAAGCTACGAAATGTCTTTCCTGCAGTTCAAGAATATTATCATTGATGAATTTGGCAGACATGGTGAGCTTCTTAAATCAGACAAACTGACTTCTGCTCAAATCGGCATGTTTACAGCTATATATGATAATAAAGCTGATGATTCTGCGTATTTCAGTGCATTGAAGCTATTGTCCGATTGTCTTGCATCGGTTTACAGCAAAAATGTGATAATATTGATTGACGAGTATGATGTCCCGCTGGAGAATGTGTATTTCAACGAATACTATGATGAAATGATAAACCTGATTCGTTCAGTATTTGAAAGCGTGCTCAAAACAAATAGTTCGCTTGAATTTGCTGTTCTGACGGGATGCCTGCGCATATCAAAAGAAAGCATATTCACAGGCCTGAATAATCTTTCGGTATGCTCTATAATGAATAACGGGTATTCAAAATACTTCGGATTTACAGAAGATGAAGTTATAAAGATGCTTGATTACTACGGAAAAGCAGGGGAGTTGTCGGAAATAAAGAAATGGTATGACGGTTATCGCTTCGGTACTACTGAGATATATAATCCGTGGAGTATCGTCAAGTTTATACAATCGACATTAAACGAAGAAGAACAGAGCTTTCTGCCGTATTGGAGCAACACAAGCTCGAATGCTATCGTTCATAAGTTGATTACAGAATCAGATATTACAGTACGTGAGAAAATCGAGCAGCTGATGGATGGAGAAACACTTTGCGAACCTATATACGAAGACACGGTGTATGCTGATATAAACGTAAATTCAGATCTGATATGGAGTTTCCTGCTTTTCACAGGATACCTTAAAATGGTAAGTCAGAAAAACATCAGTGATATGCTTCATGCTGAACTGGTGATCCCTAATACTGAAGTCAGAACAATATATCAGCGCACAATAATGCAGTGGTTCAAGGAAAAAGTCAATGCAGATCCAAGAGAAGATCTGTTTGAGGCTCTGCTCAATAAGGATTGTACAAGGATAGAAGATATAATATGCGACTGGCTTGATAGTACAATAAGCTACTACGATGAAAAAGAGCAGTATTATCACGGTTTCATGACAGGCTTATTATCCGGATTTAAAGGCTATAGCTTAAAATCGAATCGTGAGAGCGGAGATGGAAGGCTTGATATTACTCTTATGGAAAGACGTAGACGTGAATTGGCTGTAGTAATCGAGGTCAAGGATACAAAGAACTTTAATGAACTTGAATCTCTTTGTGATAAAGGATTAGCTCAGATCGAAGAAATGAGATATGAGAGCGAACTCAGAAATGACGGCTACAAGAATATTATTAAGTATGGCATAGCTTTTTGCAAGAAATCTTGTATGGTGAAATTAGGATAATTCAATTAAGGTTTATGAATCGGGGCTCAGCCCCGATTTCCTCCTTTCAGCTTGATTTATTCGATGAATGGTGGTATACTGTTACCAGAATTATACCACTGCGATTATAGACGCATAGTAATGAAGTGAGAATAGGCGAGCAAAAGTTTTAATATAACCGGCTCTTGCATACCTGAGCAGCACTATATGGTCGATATACATGAACGCCTTGAAAAGATCAGGGATATGATCGATAGGGGGGACTATTTCGTTATCAATCGCGGCCGACAGTACGGCAAGACGACTACCCTGAATGCACTTGAGACATTCCTGACTCCGGAGTATCTGGTTATCAATCTGGATTTTCAGCTGCTCAGTAATACAGACTTTAGTACTGAGGAGAGGTTCGTATCTGCTTTTGCTCGTGAGATGTATAGGAATAATGCATTCAGAAGTTTCGTGAGCAAGGATACTGTTGATGCTATCAAGCGTTTGAAAGACGATAATAAAAGCTTTGTACTCGCAGACCTTTTTGATGTATTCTGCGATATATGCGCTGAGGCTGAAAAGACTGTGGTCCTTATCGTAGACGAGATCGATACTGCTGCAAATAATACAGTATTCATTGACTTTCTTGGTATGCTGCGTGGATATTATCTTCGCCGTAACAAGATAACCATATTCAAATCAGTTATACTTACAGGTGTAAGGGATATTCGTAATCTTAAGCTGAGAATCAGGGATGATTCCGAGCATCAGCATAATAGTCCATGGAATATTGCAGCAGATTTCAATATCAACATGAGCCTTACCGTAGATGGCATAATCGGAATGCTTACAGATTACGAGAACGATCATTTCACAGGTATGGATATTGCTGTGATCGCTCAGCTTATCTTTGACTACACTTCTGGTTATCCTGTGCTTGTGTCTAACATCTGTAAATACTTGGATGAAGAGATTCGTGAATGGACAGAGGAAGGCGTAATAAAGGCGGTAAACCGCATTCTTGCGGCTAATACTCCTCTTTTTGAATCGCTTATTAACAGACTTGAGGATTATCCTGAGATGAAGAAAAGCCTCTATCAGATACTCCTTAAAGGTGAGAGATTCCCATTTAATCCGGCTCACGAACCGACAAAGCTGCTTTTGATGTTTGGCTTTGTGAAAGTTGAGGATGGGGCAGTAGTAATAGCCAACAGGATATTTGAGACGAGGCTGTATAATGATATGCTTACCTCCGAGGAGATGAAGTCAACACCTATTCCTTGTATATGCTGGAAGAAAAAACGCAACGACACGGACTCGAAACCGCACCGTGCCGGACCTAAAACCGCATTTTGCCGAATGAAAATCGAACTCGTTTCAAATCGGGAACGATCCACTCTTTAGGCTCAACATAAATGAGCTTTTATGCCGCAAAAGCCGCTTGACAGTGAGTAGGAGTGTGGTAGGCTGGTGGCCTGGCAGCAGCCATTGTGGCTGTCTGCCTGTGTTGCAGGACTACCACGCTCATAGAGGCTTACTGTCAAGTGAACTGTGGAATAAATTAGACCGGACTGGGCGAATGCCTCGTAGAGTACTTCAGTAGATGAAGGGACTGGATGCATACTCTCCGCCGGAGTGATTTTGAACCAAAACAGTGTTGTTCAGGAGGAGTGTCATATTAAGGCAGATGATCCTGGTTCTGTTTGGTTCAAACAGAAGCGAGTGGCACAGAATAAAGGTTATTTTCAATTGCTCAAATTCCACTTCATGTCAGTGAACACTCTGAACCTCTTATTTCCGAAAGGCATAAAACAAAGGTATGTACCTGCAGATGGCGCCATGAGGGGCGGGAAGGAAATGGCTGTAAGCTGAGGACGGTCAAGGAAGAGATGCTGTTTCAGATAATTGAATATAGCAGCGGGTGTGAGGTGAATGCCGTGAACACTGGGCAAATCCTGCGTGTGGTTGTCACCGAGGACAATATTGTGATCGAAATAACGTAAACTAACCGAAAAAATAGCGTTTTTCAAAAATGAGCTAAAACATCTGTCTTTCTGTCGCTATTTTTGTTTCTATATACAAATGTTGGAAAATCCAACATATTTGTTGACAAATCCAACACGATGGTATATAATATATTAAGAGGCAGACATACAGAAAGAGGAGGAAGAGTTATGAAAACTTTAAACGAGAGATTGAGGGAAGCCAGAAAGAGTCTGCATTTATCGCAGGAATACGTCTCTAAGGTAATAGGAGTAAATAGAACTGCAATCGTTGAAATAGAAGCCGGTAACCGTAAAGTATCAGTGGATGAACTCGCTAAGTTTAGTGAATTGTTCCAGATTTCTGTTGACGAACTCATGAATGGCATAGCAACAGAGATGCCGGTTCATATGTTTGCACGTAGTTTTGGAGAACTTGATGAAGCTGATCAGCGAGAAATTTTGAATTTGATTGAATTCAAAAAAAGAATGAAGGAGCGTATGGTTTGATAAATGATTATGAGGCTTTAGCCAATAATGGAATGTCTTCCGATCGACTTGCTTCGACGTTCTTTAAGGAGTACTTTAAGGATTCCACACCTATGTTCCCAATTAATCCTTTTCAGATGTTAACAGATTTAGGGATACCTTTTTTATTCAGGCCATTTAAAAAATATGATGGAGTATACATTCCCGCAAAAGATGAAAGCGATATTCCTATTGTTGGCATTAACCTTAATAGACCGATTACTCGTCAAAGATTTTCAGCGGCGCACGAATTATGCCATTTTCTAAAAGATTCTAACAAACATTTTATTTGTGTTCCAAATTCTCAAAATGAGATAGAACGATATGCTGAAAGATTTGCATCGGAGTTGCTGATGCCAACAGCAGAACTAGAAAAACAAGTTGCGAAATATGAAAATAATGGATATATTGATCTCGATTCAGTATTACTTGTTGCAGATTATTTTGGCGTAAGTTTTCAAGCGTGTTTATATAAAATTGCGTATCGTCTTCACATGATTGATGGAGATACAGATCCAAATTCTTTGAGAAAGATAATCAAAAAATATGCACCAGATGCTAAAAGGCAAGAGAAAGGTATGTACTTTACAGTTCTATATGAGCAATTAATCGATTCGATGACGACCATATTAAAATACGAGCCGACACCACATGCTTTATTAAAGTTTAAGCAAGAATATGTGTTTCAGGATAGCCGGATGGAAGGCGTGGATATCGGCGAGGAGACAGCAGCTCAGATTGTCGTAGATCTGCGGTTAAAGAAACAGGAGAGCGAGTATTGTACAGAAGAAAATCAGAATATCATTGAAGTTGCTGGTCTTTCATTCGCTTATGATTATGCTTTTGATGAGTGCAAAGGATTGATCACAATCTATGATGCTAAAAACATAAACAAGCAGCTTTATTGTACTGCCCCATTTCCTGAATACGGCGGTTGCTTCCGCGAAACTAATACGTTAGTTATAGGGGCAAAATTTGAAACCATAGATTTCTTTGATATTCCTCAAGAGATGAAGAATCTTGATAACGAAATCAAGGATTTGATGGATAATTATGAATCGCTTTCGATTAGTGCATATATTGAACGAGTAGCGCAAATCCATCATAGACTAACCGTAATACACGCTTTTCGTGATGGAAATGGAAGAACATCTCGTTGTTTTGCAAATATGATGCTTCTAAAACGGGATATTGCGCCAATATTCTTTTCTGGCGATAAGAAACGCGATTATAAGTCGGCATTAAATGACGCAGATACAAAAGGTTCTTTTGATCATTTGTATCAGTGTTTCTTTCAGTCAGTCATTAAGACATTTGCTACATTGTCTGATTATCAAATATAAAAAACACATTCGCCAACTGAGCAATTACCGAATGAATCTGGTAGTTGTTTAGTAGGCTCTTTTATATTTGTTACGTAGCGGCGATCAGAGCCCCGAAATGCAAGTATTATGAAGATGTTTAATCTCATTGACTATTTTGAACATGCAGGAAGTACTTCTTTGTATATCTTCGTCCCAGTATCAACGGAGTAGGAAACTATTATATCGAAGCAATGACACGTGATAACCGCCGTATAGATGGTGTTATCGATTATCTCAGTAAGAGGTATATCGTTGAGCTGAATATATGACAAGGTCAGAAGTATAATGAAGATGGCGAGAAGCTTCTTTCAGACTACCTTGATTCATACAAGCTTAAAACAGGCTATTTGCTGACATTCAGCTTTAATAAGAATAAGGAAACAGGTATAAAGATTGTGCAGCATGAAGATAAGATGTTGATAGAAGCGGTTTTATTAATATTACTGATCCATGAATTATTATGGAATGGCAGAATTCTTCCTGATTGACTGATTAAAACAATCTTGCTGAAGGAGACTTGACAAATTCGAAATACTGTGATATACTTATTACATAGAATAGCGAGAACAAATAAAACATAATAGTCTCCGCAAATGAGAAAGAGAAAAAGACGGTTTGATATGCTCGTACATCAACGTGGACATCAACCCGAGAAGAAAAATACAATTTTGAACATTATTATAGAACCCTGATGAATGCCTATTTTTAGAACTCTGTGCCACTCGGTGACTCTGGAGGAAACATAGAAATGGCAACTCATAACCCGAAGGTCGTTGGTTCAAATCCAGCCGCCGCAACCATATTAGCATGACTAAAAGTATGACATGCAGGAAAAAGCCCGAAATATCGGGCTTTTTTGCTACCCAAATTCCGAAAAAATTCTTGAAAAAATGAGGGATGACATTGGGGTGTTTTAGGCCTCTGGCTGGATTTGAACCCTCACAAGGAAAAATTTTGTAGTGAATATAGGTCGAAATACAGGCAAATATCGATTTTTTCGGCAAAAAATAGTACACAAAGTTTCGGACTCGGTTTTAGTGGTTTTCACGAAATGTGAAAACACTGGAATCGAGTCCTTTTTTTGTTTTCCAGAAAACCGATTGATAGTAAACCTATCAGCGATTTGTGAGCCGTTTCTGACGGCATCGGTGGCAGGTCGGGAAACTACACCGCCGAAAGCAACTACAGCCGCTGTGAACGATTTTTGAGCCTCCTGTGGCAGATACATAGAAAGCAGATCACGCCTGCTGTCTATGGAATAATTATGTAACAGGAGGAAAACAGATGAACAAATTCTACATGAACGGTAAGCTGATACACAAGGCTTCCGATCACAACACAAAACGCTGTGAGGTCGAGAAGTGGGTATTCCTTCCTCACTCCGACTTTGAAAGGCTGAAAGCAAATCCATATCAGGAGCATGAAGCTATAACTGCCGCCAGGGACCTTATGTACGAGGACAAGAATGCCTATCACTGCATAATGCTGCTTGACGAATACGGTGATGACGGATTGCTCATCGAAGCGGAAGGATTTGATTATCCTCGCCTTTCAATGTTCGTACCTGATGCTAAGTCAATCTACGAAAGGTACCAGACTTCCGAACCTGAACTGAAACTTCACGACATGATCAAGGATACTGTTGAAAAGATCGCTGAACTTGCTCACAAAGACAAGACAGACTTCACATCGACTGATATGATCGATATGGACGAGGTCGAAAGTCTGGTCAAAGATGCTATCGTACAGCAGCTCGCTCAGAGAGATGATATCAAAATGGCTGAGAACACCGACATTGGAGTTGACTTTCAGCCAGATATCCATGTAGAGGCTGAGAAGCTCACAGAGCTGAAGTTCTACTGTCCCCTTAAAGTTCAGCGAGAAATTCAGCCTACATTCGATGAAGACGGAGAAGATGAATTCTTCGAGGACACCGAGGAACTCTCAGATTTCGAGGTACTTGAGTACGAAAGTGAGATCAGCAGTGCTATTGAGGCGTATCAGTCAGACGAGGAAGAAAACCGTGGAATAATGGCGTATCTCGGGGACAGAAAGCGTTTTGCAGATAAGGTCTACTCCATATTCCCATCTGTTGAGAAGGTCGGCGACAGACTCATGGGAGTATTTACCTGCCAGATATGTGGAGAACTTGACAGCTATGAGTATGACGAGCTGTTACACGAACTCTCCGGACAGGCAAGTGACGGTTGGGGCGAAGGCTTCGAGCAGCGTGATATCCATACTTCTGAGGGAGATATCTACGTCAGCTTCTATGACACCTGCGGTGCATGGGACCTTATGACAGAGGAAGAAGTAAAGGCGGCTCCAGAGTCGCCGTCAGAGGATATCAGCATGAGAATGTGAGGTGGACAGGATGATAGATTTCACTATACATCATAAGAAGGAGCCTTTAAATAAGGTACTTGCAGTTGAGCTGCCTATGAATGCCGATAATCTGTCGGATCTGTTACAGGAGCTCGGATATGAACCGCCTGAGAAGCTGAAAGTAAACAGTAAAGGCAAACCGTATGTCATTGAGCTGAACTCAGATACAAATATGGGCTTTGCTATCCTTGAAAGGCTTTGCGACAACGATACGATAGCAGAGCTTAATAACTTGTGTACTGTAATATGCAAGTGCTCAGATCAGGACTACGTCTATCAGACTATATTCAATAGTGATGTCAGATGTATAAACGGCATCAAAAAGCTGTTTGCCGATAGATTTATGGAGTTTTCAGATAAACTGGTGCTGAATGCGAGCCTTGAAAGAAAACCGACCGAACTTGCGGTCAAGGGCTGTATCATCGAAAAGGCTATCCCTGTAAGCCACAGGAAGTTTGAGGATATTACAAGAGCTCCTCTCAGGGACGAACCGTTGATAGCTGAAAACAAGGATATTATGTACTTTGACGGTAAATATAATATGTATCACTGCCTTCTCATTTACGATAAGGACTTCGGCGATGGTATAGTCGTGAACTCTGAAGGCAGTGACTATGCCCGATACGCTCAGTATGTACCGCAGGCAAAGGTCATATATGAGCAGCATCGCTCCACTCATATCAATGAGTTAAGGCTCTGCTGTCCTATAGAAATATATCAGCATATTTATGATTATCCGAGGGATAACTGCATTCTTGATAATGCGGATATGGCTGGGTATGCTGATGATATCAACGCATTTATTTATGAAAATGACCTCCCTGCGGAACATGAGAGAGGTCTTATGCATTGGTATCATCCCGAAGGACCTGATGATGAGATAGCCGAAAAGGTCTATTCCGCACACTGTACAGTAGAGGTAATAAACGGCGAGCTGACAGGAGTCATAACCGCCAAGATCATTGGTGAGCTGTCTGATGAGTCGATGGAGAGGTTCACAGACTACTGCATTGGACAACTGAGTGACGGCTGGGGCGAATCTCTGGAGCAGAAGTACATGAGAACAGAGGTCGGAGAGATCAATATCAGCTTCTGGTCAGACGATGAAGCATGGGCTCTTGTACCCGAGGACGAGTATTTAAGCGATAATACAGAGGATATGGAGATGAGTATGTGAGTAAAGTTGAGATCAATATACCTCCGCAGTTTTCAGAAGCAATCGAGAAAGCTGCGGAAAAAGAAGGAATAACCGCAGACGAACTGACAGAAAGAGCTATGAAGAAGCTCTTAGAAAGGAGTAGCGAAGATGTCGGAAACTGAGAAAAAAGGCATAACAGTAAAGATCGACGCCGACCTGCACGCTCAGGTCAGGCAGTACATCGAAGCAAACGGAATGACAATGGCGGAGTTCGTATCAAAAGCACTTGATGACGAGCTCCACCCTAAGACAACTATCAAGGAGGAAAAATATATGGGAAATATGCGTACAATGGCGTTTCAGGTGCCGGAGGATTTATTCCTTCAGATCAAGGACTATCTGGACAGGCACCACATGACACAGAAGCAGTTCGTACTCGGTCTTATCCAGGATGAGCTTGACCGTGACTATGAGGAACAGCAGGCAATGGCTGAAAAGCAGCAGTCAGAGGACGAACCTGACGAGGATGAGGATGAAGACCTCGATGAGGACGAAGACGAGGACCTGTCTGAGGAAGACGAAGAATCAGAGGATGAGGACGAAGATGAAGACATCGACGAATCCGAAGATCCGGAAGAATCCGAGGACGAGGGAATGTCTATGGATATGTGAGGTGTTCAGATGAAAGGATTTCCGTCAAGAGAACAGGTTGAGAGGCTGAGACAGCAGTACCCGAAAGGAACGAAGATATGCTGTGACTATATGTCTGATGATCCGAATCCGATAGAACCCGGAACTGTCGGAAAGGTAATGTATGTTGACGATATCGGAACACTGCACTGCGCTTTCGATAACGGAAGACAGCTCGGACTTGTCCCCGGCGTTGACAGTTTCCATGTGGTTCAGTCTGCTGTATCAGAAGCTAAAAAAGAACTGACAGAGAAACACAGCAGCCGATACGGTGACGTTTATGTCTCCACCTGTTACGATAATTCTATCCCGAGAGTTGATGATAATGGCAACGAGATGCTCTGCGAAGGATACTACTGTCAGGTGTTCAGTGACAGCGACTGCACGAATGAAATCGATAGTTTCTGTCTTGCAGAAGGTGTTGAGATCACAGACCTGTCGGATGAAGCTTTTGCGGCTGGTATCAAGAGCTACCTTGGCTTGAATAATGAGGATATAGCTCAGGATGAGGACGAATCTCAGGGAATGTCGATTGACTTATGAACGCAGGTATGGTATAATAGAGCTCGCAGTAAAAACAGAAAGAGGAAAATCAAATGGAAAAAGAACAGAATACTGTTGAGCTCACAAGAGCGATGTATAAGGAAATCAAGGCTATGAACCGAGACCAGATGCAGCAGGTGCTGACTAACATCTATGATCAAGGAGCCAAGAGCGTCGAGCATGGTGCTATCGAGTTCGAGAGCCTTCGTGAAGAGATCAGTAAGATCAACGGTATCGGCGAAAAACGTCTCGATGAAATAATGGCAGTAATAGAGAGCTTCATCTCTCCTGCCGAGTAATACAACTGAATACTATTATTAATATAATTAAAGGCCATCGGTGGTGAGTCCGTAACAGGACAACTACCGGTGGCCTTTTTTCGTTACATACAGCTGTCTGCAAAAATGCAGGCGGCTGTAATTTTTTGATGAAAGGTGTGAGTCAAATGAACAACGAAAACAACCTGAAAAGAAAATATGGAACAAAAAAGAAGGTGAATTTTAGTTTTGATACGATATTTAGATATGTTCGCAGGTATCGGCGGTTTCCGCTCAGGCCTTGAACGAGTCGGCGGCTTTGAGTGTGTCGGTTACTGCGAGATAGACAAATTCGCAAAACAGGCGTATGAAGCGCTTTACGACACATCAAAGGAGGTATATTACGATGACGCAAGAAAAATCATCCCGGAAGACTTGCCGGATATCGACCTTATTTGCGGAGGATTTCCTTGCCAGAGCTTTTCAATCGCAGGAAAACGGAGAGGCTTTGAAGACGCCCGAGGAACCATGTTCTTTGAAATTGCTCGGATCGCTGCCGTTAAGAGACCTCGCTATCTGCTGCTTGAAAACGTACCCGGACTGTTATCGCATGACGAAGGCAGGACATTTGCGGCCATCCTCACTGCGCTGGATGACTTGGGGTACGATGTCGCATGGCAGGTGCTTAACAGCGCGAATTTCGGAGTCGCCCAAGCCAGAAAAAGAGTGTTCATTGTCGGATTTCTTAGAGCCATGTGCTCCGGAAGAATACTGTCTTTCACAGACGCAAATCCAAAAACTCTTATCCAGCGCATACCCGGAAAAGAAGGATGCAGAGTCTACTCTCCCGAAGGACTGAGCATAACGCTGACCGGAACTGCAGGCGGTTTCGGCGGTAAGTCTGGACTTTATGAGATACTCGGTCTCCCGATTAAATCGCTTACGAAATCAGGCTATCAGATAGCTGTCCCCGGAGATAGTATCGACCTTGCATATGCGGACATGAACAGCCGCAGAGGACGTGTCGGACATGACATAGCCCATACGGTAACGCCGTCGGCAACACAGGGCTTCTATTCGGTGAAATGTATAGATATGAATCCTGAACCTGCGATAACAGACCTTGCAAGGTGTATAACTGCAAGGCAGGATAACGGCATAGGACACCATAAAGGTGAAAAATCAGCGGCTCTCTTCATGGACAAGCCGATACCTGTGCTCACTCCTGCAAAAGAAAAGGTACGGCAGCAAGGGAGAAGATTCAAGAGTCCGGACGAGCCGATGTTTACTATTACAGTAACAGACCGGAACGGCGTTATGTATAACGGACTTATCAGAAAGCTGATGCCCCTTGAATGCTGGCGATTGCAGGGATTTACCGATGAGCAGTTCAATAAGGTCAAAGCGACAGGAATGTCAAATGCACAGTTATACAAGCAAGCCGGAAACGCTGTGACAGTCAATGTCATAGAGGCTCTGGCGAGATTTATAAAGGAAATTGATATGGAGGAATATGAGAATGAATGAAATCATGATTTTTAACAACCCCGAGTTCGGCTCGGTAAGAACAGTCTGCATCGACGGCGAGCCTTGGCTTGTTGGTAAAGATGTAGCTGAAATACTTGGCTATTCGAATCCAAGAAAGGCACTTATCGATCATGTAGACGCTGATGACAAGGGAGTAACGAAATGTGACACCCTTGGTGGTGCTCAGAATTTGACAGTAATAAATGAATCTGGCTTCTACAGCCTTGTACTTTCCAGCAAGATGCCGAATGCCAAGAAGTTCAAACGCTGGGTAACGGCTGAGGTGCTCCCGACTATCCGTAAGACCGGCGGCTATGTTGCAAATGAGGATGTGTTCGTTGAGACATATCTCCCCTTTGCAGATGAGCCGATAAAGCAGCTCTTTAAGATACAGTGCAGAGTTATCAATCAGCTCAATGAGCGTATCCGTAAGGACGAGCCGAAGGTGAAATTCGCCGACCATGTCAGCGACAGCACAAATCTTATTGACGTGAATAAAATGGCAAAGCTCTGTGCTGATCACGGTATGCGCATCGGACGCAACAGACTGTTCGCATGGATGAGGTCCCGTGGAATCCTTATGGGTGGCAATATTCCGTACCAGGAGTACATCGAAAACGGATACTTCCGTGTGAAGGAGTCGGTATACGAGACTAATGGGCAAACAAGGACGTATCAGCAGACCTTTGTAACAGGCAAGGGTCAGCAGTACATCCTTTCAAGGCTGATGAGAGAGTATGGAGGTGTAATGAATGCCTAATCATGTAACAAGCGTAATAACGCTGTCAGGTGATGAGAGCCGTATAAAAGCTATGCTTGAGCAGATCAAGAACGATGAGGTTGGCATAGGATCGGTGGATTTTAATAAGATACTGCCTATGCCTGAATCCTTGCATATGACAAGCGGATCCATCGAGGACAGTGCAATTGCGGTATACATTTCCGCTATAAATCCCATAAACGAAGAATTTGAAGGTGTCAAGAAGAAAGATGCCGCCGA
>Ga0310691_10003822_pt1 | contig 17536 bp, 8 predicted proteins | sample 176DNAGHGlowgp2_FD_203887 | JGI IMG/M metagenome (GOLD analysis project Ga0310691, IMG submission 203887) | Sheep rumen microbial communities from Palmerston North, Manawatu-Wanganui, New Zealand - 1766 DNA GHGlow gp2 (v2) (version 2) | ecosystem: Host-associated > Mammals > Digestive system >...
TTCATAGATGTTTGTTTTTAAGGCACAAGGCCCGTAGTGATACATAATCTGGTGCAAAGGTATTGAAATAGTTTGGATTATGCGAGACTTGTGGGGCTAAATATGTCGTAATGCACGAAGAAAAGTATAAAATTATCCTGAGAATAGGATAATGTTTAGCAAAATTGTGTATCTTTGTGGCGGAAACGTATTATTGTATCACCCTAAATCATCAAGCACATGAAAGCACGACTATTTACCCTGTTTATGGCAGTGTTTGCATTCGCATGGAGTGTAAAAGCCGACGAGATAACTGGCCTGAAGCTGACCATCAGCCATAATGGTGGGCCAGCCTTTACGCAGGAATTCCCTTCTTCGGGCTGGGAAGAGTTTGTCCTTGGTGGGCAAACGACTTCGTTAGTTATCAGCAAAGTGGAGGTCCAGACAGCAGGCACGATGCTTGCAGTCCTGTTCCAGGGCACGATGTACAACACCTCGCAGGGCGGACCTTCCGGCAGCAACGAGTGGCGCACCATGCCCCTCGAGGACAAAGGAAACGGCAAGTGGGTGCTCGATATGGACGAAGGTGTTGACCTTATTGAGCCGGATTGGCTTAATAAGCCTAAGACAAAGACCTTCGAGTTCTATGTTCAGGGTACGAACGGCTCAGGAAATCAGCTCTTCTACAACAATGGCGGAGCTAACTATAAAGTGACCTTCTCTACAGGTGAAGGGCCTGACTGGAAGATAAAGTTCCTCGAAGAATCTACTGCAGACTTGCTTCTGAACGTTGGTGGCGAGGGCCGGAGCTACTCTTTCAAAGGTGATGGAAGTCGCACACCTGAGGATCAATTGGGACAAATCAGCTCGCTCGCTATCGATCAGTTCGCTCTTTGGTTCCGCTATAATGATGGTGTGAAGACAAACGACGTGAGTCTTCAGTACAGAATCTATGAAGAGGGACAAGAGCCGGATGGTGGCTGGAGCCGAATAGATGCTCCGCAGTTCTACGACCAGGGCAGCAACACGATGTTTTTCTATACCGACATGATGGGACTTGACGTGACAAACGGCCTGGAACCCAACAAGGACTATGTCCTCGAGGTGAATTATCAGGTTGTAGTTGACGGGGAATACATCTTCTTGGGCAAGAATAAGGAAGGCAGCAAGTTCAAGTTCTACCTCAAAGAAGGCGGGCAAGGAGGAAGCATCAAGAGTTTGATGTTGACTATCAGCCAGAACGACGGAGAACCGGAAGTAAAGACGCTTCCGGCAAGTGGATGCCCTGAGATATTCCTTAAAGAGCAGATATATTCCCTGAAGATTTATGGTGGTTCAGCTATGGCCGATGAGTCAATACAGAACTTGACGTTCTATGCCACCATGTACGACACGGAAGATGGCGGTCCTTGGTCAAGTGAAGATTGGGAAGCATATCCTTTAACTTACCAAGGTGGCGGTGAATGGATAGTCTCTTTGCCTGAACCGCGTGAACTCATATGGAGTGATTGGAAGCTAAAGCACAGGCAAAAAACCTTCGAGTTCTATGTTAAGGGACAAGACCAGAATGGCAAAGATGTCTATTATAACAATGATTGGCAGAACTATAAGCTAACATTCACTTGCGGTGAAGGTGGTTCAAGTACCAACGGCATCAAGAGCTTTAAGCTGACCATCAACTGCGACGGCGAGGTGTTTACCGAGTCCTTCCCGTCCGAGGGCTGGGATATTCATGCTGTCGAGGGACTGACTTCCTCCATTAAAGTAATGCGAGTCGAAGTCGAAACGAGCGAATCGTTGACTTATGTAGGCTTCTGCTCGACCATCTACGACACCTCTGATGGCTGGCAGCACGACGATACGGCATGGGATTGGATTCCCATGGAGAACCAAGGTGGCGGGTATTGGACGCTTGATTGGGGTGAAGGAAAAGAATTCATAGAGAGCGAATGGCTCACGGAAAACAAGTCAAAGACCCTTGAGTTCTTTGTTGACGGAGGAGATTCGGAAGGCCAAACCTATAAGTACAGCAACGGTCTCAGCGAACAAGGCTATGATAACAACTATAAGGTAACGTTCACCTGTGGCATAGACCCCGATGGTGTTCACCTCCTGCCTGCTTCCAGAGCACAGGGTGCAACATACAATCTCGCAGGTCAGCGCCTTAGCAAAGACTATAAAGACTACAAAGGCATTGTGATTCAGGACGGCCAGAAAATATTAAGGAAATAGCTATGTCAAGCAAATTGTTCACGCTCTTGTCGACCTTTGTGCTGGGTGTGTTGCCGTGCAAATCGGCAAATGAGCCCGACCTTGTGCAGTACGTCAATACGTTGCAAGGCACGCACTCGAACTTTGGCCTCTCGCACGGCAACACCTTCCCAGCCACGGCGATGCCGTATGCCCAACACATGTGGACGCCCCAGACGGGCAAGAACGGCGACGGCTTCAAGTATCTCTACGACGCCGACCGCATCCGAGGTTTCGGCCAGTCGCACCAGTGCTCCCCTTGGGTCAGCGACTATGCTGTCTATTCCTTCTACCCGACGCTGGACGCAAAGGAGCTGAACGAGCCTGATGAACGTGGTGCGACCTTCTGCCATTGCAATGAAATCGGACAGCCTCATTATTACAGCGTCACCTTCGACAACGGCATTCGCACCGAGATGGCCCCGACCGAACGTGGCGTACACCTGCGCTTCACGTATCCCAAGAATGATGGGAACGACGTTTTCCTCTTAATTGATGGCTATACAGGCGAGTGCGAATTTAATGTCGAACCTGCCCAGCGGATGGTTTATGGCTGGGTGAACAACCAGCGCTTCGTGAACCACTCGGAGAACTTCCGTTGCTACTTCGTCATTCAGTTTGACAAGCCATTTAAGGACTACACAATAGGAAAGAAGGGTACAACCTTGCTGTTCAAGTCAGGAACGAAGGTTCAAGCTAAAGCAGCCTCTTCGTACATTAGCTACGAACAGGCTATATTGACATTGGAACGCGAGTTGGGAGCCGACAAAACCCTGGAGCAGACAAAGAAGCGGGGCTTCGAGACGTGGAACGCCTTGCTGAACCGTGTCCGAGTGGAAGGCGGAACAGAGGAACAACTTCGCACGTTCTACTCCTGCCTCTTCCGCGCTAACCTCTTCTCCCGCAAGTTCTATGAAATCAAGGAGGACGGCACACCTTATTATTATAGTCCCTACGACGGCAAGATCTACGACGGCTACATGTTCACGGACAATGGCTTTTGGGACACATTCCGCAGCCAGTTCCCCCTGACAAACATCCTGCATCCTACGCAGCAAGGACGCTACATGCAAGCCCTCCTCGACGCCCAGAAGCAGATCGGCTGGCTGCCTGCGTGGTCCTTCCCAGGCGAAACGGGCGGCATGTGCGGCAACCACAGCATCTCGCTCCTGGCTGATGCCTGGGCAAAAGGCATACGCACCTTCGACCCCGACTCAGCATTGACGGCATACGCTCACGAGGCGATGAACAAGGGTCCCTTTGGCGGTGCCAACGGACGTGCAGGGTGGAAGGAGTACTGGCAACTGGGCTACGTCACCTTCCCCGAGTCGCATGGCAGCGTCACTCAGACGCTAGAGTATGCCTACGACGACTGGTGCGCCTGGACTCTTGCCCGCAGTTGCGGCAACACGTTCTACGAGAAGGTATTCGAGAGAGTGCTTCGCAACTACCTCAACCTGTGGGACCCCGACACGAAGTTCTTCCGTGGAAGAGGCAAAGACGGCAAGTGGAGCGTGGAGCCATTCGACCCGCTAGTGTGGGGCGGACCCTACACCGAAGGCAATGCCTGGCATTACATCTGGAGCGTTTTCCACGATGTGCAGGGGCTCATCGACCTCTTCGGCTCCGACGAAGCCTTTTGCCAGAAGATGGACAGCGTCTTCTCACAGCCCAGCACGGTGAAGCCCGGCTGGTACGGCGGCAAGATACACGAGATGACGGAGATGGAGATAGCAGGCATGGGTCAGTATGCCCACGGCAACCAGCCCATTCAGCACATGCCCTACCTCTATAGTTATGCCGGTCAGCCCTGGAAGACGCAATACTGGGTTCGGCAGATTATGGACCGCCTCTACAACAGCACACCCGACGGCTTCCCGGGCGACGAAGACCAGGGCGGCATGAGCTCGTGGTACGTCCTCTCAGCCTTAGGACTCTATGCTGTCACCCCCGGCACCGACCAATACGTGCTCGGCAGTCCCATCTTCCGCAAGGCAACCATCACGATGGAAGACGGCAAGCAGTTCGTCATCGAGGCTCAGGACAACAGCCGCGATAATGTCTATGTCACCGAACGCCACCTGAACGGCAAGCCCCTCTCGCGCAACTACATCACCTACAGCGAGCTGACAGCAGGCGGCACACTCCAGCTTCAGATGTCTGCCCAACCCAACAAGCAGTTGGGCACAGCCAAGAAGGACGCTCCCTACAGCCTCACAAACGAACTCAAATTATTGCTGTCCGGGGAAAAGCACCAAAGGTGCGAAAGAACACAGACGGGGGTGTAAACCCCCGGGACATGATAGCCTAACAATAGTAAGCCCCGAACCAAAGGTCGACGATAGTCAAGGGGCGACAGAATATATAACTTGTTTAATAACAACTTGCTTATGTCTCTGTCGCCCCTTTAGGGCTTTCTCTTTTGTCGCAACATTACCGGGGGTTCTTCCCTTCGGTCAGGCGCAGGCGGAAAACACCCCCGTCTGTGGTCTGTCGTCTCTTCGAGACTTTTGGCAAGCCTCCATGAGCTGCTATTCGTCAGAAAGTCCGATAGAAAAGGACCTAAAAGGAAGAGAGAATTTTCCCCGGACAGCAATAAACTCAAATATTGGTGTCCGGTAAATAAGCGCCGAAGGCGCGATAGACCACAGACGGGGGTGCTAACCCCCGGTACAGGAACATCAACAAAACTAAGCCCTGAAAGGGCGACAGAGTACATAACCTGTTTAATATCAAATTGTTTGTATTTCTGTCGTCCCTTCGGGACTTTTCATGTTGTTGCGCAATTACCGGGGGTTACCACCCCCGTCTGTGGTCTCTCGTCCCTTCGGGACTTTAGAGTAAGCCCCCATGAGCTGCTTTTGTCAAGAAAGCCGAATTATAGGTACATAAGTAGAGGTTCTCTTGATTTTCCCCGGACAGCAATAAACTCAAATAGTCAAGAGTCAAATCCCAACCAGTACTTATCCCAGTACCACCGTGGTGAAACTCCAGTACCACCACGGGAAAACTCCAGTACTCCCACGGTGGTACTGGAGTTTTACTATTGGAAAATTTCTCGGTACTGAGGGGAAGTGTCGTCGGACTATACTTTAATCAGGTCTTTCTGGGCAGTGAACCAGGGCAGATATTTGCTGAGGAACCAGCAACAGGACATGCAGCCTACGATAGTGAGAGCAAGGACGATGAGGCTTGGCACAATGTCGGCATCGTCCCAACCGATGGGTAGCAGACAGAGAGCGGCAATGACGGCTTTCACGATTGCCATGTGGGTGCAGAGCACGATGATGGAGTAGCGCCCGATGTAGGAGATGACGGGCAGCCAACGGATGCCTCTGCTCAACAGCAAAACCCCTAAGGTTCCCAAGAGTCCCGAAAGATAGATGAGGAAAAGAGGGGCATTGTAGAAGTTGAGATAGAAGAAGTTGTCGCCTGCATACGTGAAGTGCAGCATAGCCAGCAGGGCAATACCTGTCAGCAAACTCCACCAGTGCGTTATTCCCAGTTGCAGGAAATGCAGCCTCCTGTTCAGGAAGTAGCCCATCCAGAGGAAGGGCAGGCTCGTCAACGCCGTGCCGATGTTAAGGGGCAGGTCTCCTGCAAGATAGCCTGCTATGCCTATGCCGAGCACAATAAGTCCAAGGATTATCTCTGATTTAATGCCATCCGGGATGAGCCTCTTGACTATATAATATAATGTAGCGAAGACAATGTTCATCCAGAACAGACAGAGCAGGAACCACAAGGGTGCCCAGACGTCGCCGATGCCGATGCCCGTCAGAAGCCAGACGGCTTTGGCCGAGACTCTGTACAGAGCCATGAAAAAGAGGTAGGGGATGAGGATGCGGTTCGCCTTGCGCAGCAGGAACTCGCGGATGCCTCCGGCATAGTCCTTGAAGAACAGTCCGGAGAGGATAAAATAAAGCGGCATCCTCGTCTGCTCGAAGATGTCGTTCATGGGATAGTTGCCGCCATCGAAGTAACCGTTGCCCGCAATGTGGTCGAGGACGACAAGGAAGATGCAGATGCCCTTCGCAAGGTCGATGTATATGACCCTCCCCGTCCCTCCCTTAAAGGGAGGGCGTTTCTCTCCTCCCCTTTCAAAGGGGGAAACCGTGAGAACCGGAGTTTTCAGCATAAAAAAGTCTCCCTAAGGGAGATTTAGAGGGTCTTTTCTATTAGTACGGTGGCATAGGCTGAGATGCCTTCCTCGCGGCCAGTGAAGCCGAGCTTCTCTGTCGTCGTTGCCTTGATGGAGACAGCATCGACGTCGATGCCCATGACGTCCGCCAGGCACTGCTGCATCTCGGGGATGCGGGCCTTCAGCTTCGGACGCTCGGCACAGATGGTGGCATCGATGTTGCCCACCTGATAGCCCTTGGTGGCAATCAGTTCTATTGTCTTGCGCAGGAGAATCTTGCTGTCGATGTTGTGGAACTCGTCGCTGTTGTCGGGGAAGTGGTAGCCGATGTCGCGCATATTGGCAGCGCCAAGCAGGGCATCGCAGATGGCATGGATGAGCACGTCGGCATCGCTGTGCCCCAGCAATCCCTTCGGATGCTCGAAGCGTATGCCGCCCAACCATAGCTCGCGTCCCTCCACAAGCTGATGGACATCAAAACCAAAACCGACCCTTATCTTATTGAACATTGACCATTGACCATTGACATTGAACATTAAAAGTCCTCTCCCTTTAAGGGAGAGTTAGAGATGGTCTTTTATCTTCTTCTCCTCATCTTACCGAAGAGGTCGCGCATACCGTCCAGGTCGAAGGCAAGCGAGAAGCGCATGGTCTGGTCGAGCGGGTTGGTCTGTGCCGTAGAGAAGACGTAGGCGGCATCGACGGTGAAGACGCTCATGTGGAAGCCTGCACCGACGGTGAAGTATTTACGGTTACCTTTGTTCTCTGCCTCGTGGTGATAACCCGCGCGGAGCATGAAGCGGTCGTTGTAGGTATATTCGGCACCGATGCTCCACTGGATTTCCTCCATCTCTTCCTTGAAGCCGCCGGGGGCATCGCCGAAGCTCTTGAAGATGCCGGCGATGGAGGAGATGCCATAGTAGCCTTCGTCGTTCACGCGTGCCATGAAGTCTTCGGGCGACTCGCCTTCTTCCTGCTTTGGCGGTGTCGGCACGAGCAACTTGTTCAGGTCAACGCCGAGGCTGAACTTGTTATACTCGTTGAAGGGGACCGTCAGGTTCATGCCGATACGCAGGTTCGTGGGGATGAACTCGGACTGGTCGCTGCCGCCGTAGGTAAGCTTAGAGCCGATGTTGCTGATGTTGATACCCCAGCCGAAGCTGCATTCGCGGTTGCCTGCCATGAAGTACCCCAGTCGGTACATGGCAATGTCGGCAGCAAAGGCCTTGGCAGCACTGCTCTCGGCGGTGTAGTCGTACTTGATGTCGGAAAGGATGAAGCGCAGGTTGACGGCCATTGAGAACGTCTGGCTGAGCATACGGCTGTATCCGGCATCGATGGCCATCTCATAAGGCTTGATGGTCATGTCGTCCATGTCTGCCAGATAGACTTCGCCCAGACTGAAGTAGCGCAGCGAGGCTTGCACGGCGCTGTAGTCGCCGATGCGGTAGAAGCCTGCTACGTGGGCGAGGTTGATGTCGTTGACCAACTTGCGCAGCCAGGGTGTATAGCTGATGCCGACACCGGCGCGGGCAATGTTGAAAGGATATTTGGCAGGGTTCCAATACTGCGAATTGACGTCGGCCTCAGTGGCAGCACCGATGTCGCCCATACCGCCGCCACGGGCATCGGGAGCGATGGACATAAACGTCGCTGCGGTGTTCACGGGGTTGAACATGTTCTGTTTATCCTGCGACAGTACAGCCTCTGTGCTGCAAACGGCAGCAAGGAATAACAGGATGCGGATGATGTTGTTTGTTTTCATTGTTTTTTCAGTCTGCACTCTATAATAACTGCACAAGAGGCTTATTTATTGTTCCGTACAAGGATTTTTTGCGTCTTTGAGGTCCATTTGCTTTGTCCGCACCTTACGTAGCAGCGATACAGGTAGATGCCTGTGCCTACCTTGGAGCCAGCCCCGTTGGTGAGGTCCCATGTGACAGAGAAGATGCCGTTCTCGCCTTCGGAGGTTTCCTCGTGCATCCAGATGCGTCGCCCGGAGAAGTCGAAGACCTCGAACACAAAGTCACACTCGCTGCCGGGCAGGTCGTAGCTTACCATGAAGGTGGTGCTGGTGGTGGCAGGGTTCTGGCTTGCCATGAGGCGCAGGATGTTGGTAGGCAGTCCGTTGTCAACCACAAAGTCAAGGCTGGTCTGGCTGGTGTTGTTCAGTACATCCCAGGCACGGAAGGTAATGCTGTGCGGGCCGTTCTCGAGCTGAGGAATGTTGTAGGCCACCGTGCCGCGGGTGAAGTCGCCGAACTCATGGACGTAGAACTCATTGATGTTGTACGTGAGGTCGCTCCTTCCGTCCACGCAGATGGAGAGGTCGTGCCCGATGCCGTTACCGCTGGAGCTAATGCCGCTTGCATCTGTAAGCTGAGCAACGAAGAGCGGCGTAGCGTTGACGGTGCCTCCGTTCTGGAAGCCCTCGTCATTGAGGTAGGCATAGATTTGTGGGCCATCCTTGTCAAAGTCCGTGTTGTCCACCATGCCGCCAATGGGTATGTCCTCGTTGTAGCCGTTGGCTTCGATGCCGCTGTTGCTGTCTATGGCATAGAAGACGAGTTTGCCGTCCTCGTTAGAGAAGTTGATGTCAACCGGTATGATGAACTCTTCGCTGAACGAGCCGCCGCGCACGCTGTCCTGCGATTCGTAGAGCATGATGCTTCGGTCGGTGAAGGTGAAGGGCGTCTCAGCACGGGCGTTGTTGAGGCAGACGATGGTCTCCTTGCTGTCGTAGAGACGGGTATAGACGATGCCGTTGAAGTTCGTCAAGGTAGTGCCGTCAGCCTGCTCGATATGTCCTGTGAGCTTGATGCGCTCGCCCGCTTTGAGAGGAATGGGAGTGCCATTGGCATCCTTGTCGTTAATCTTGTCCACCACGACTTTCTGGATGGGGTTACCCATGATGAGGGCCGGGTCGCCGAGCAGGGCATATTGCAGCTTGTTCTCCAAGTAGCCGGCCTCTCGCCCGTCGCTGATGATGCTGTTCTTAGCCAGGCGGATGGCATCGCCGATGCGGTTGCGCCGGTTCTTTTCGTCCTGAGAGAAGAGATACTGCATGAAGTAGCGGTTCATGTTGTAGTTCTGGCTTGCAAAGACGGTGCGCGTTGTGCCATAGAAGGCCAATGCTCCGCCGTTGGGGTTGAGCACCGCTGTCTCGCCGATGTTGCCATTGTTCGAGTCAAAAGGCATGACGTCGCAGGCACAGGTGACCCAAAGGGGCAGCTTCTTGCTCTTGATGGACTCGAAGTCTTCGCGCAGTATCACATACTCGTGGCTGAAGGCATGTGAACCGGCGTGTCCCGTATAGTTCATCACCAGGGCACCGTCGCGCATCTGCTTCTTGATTTGCTTCTGGGCTTCGGGGTAGGTGTTGCTGTTTGCTGAGCTGACGCGGGTATAGGCATCCCACATGATTTTGTGCACTTCCATCTCGGGGAACTTGGTGATGATGTTCTCGGCCACGTTGTTGGCGTACCTCATGTGCTCGTTCTCGTCGCCGTCGTCGCCCAGGAAGTAAACCAGGTTTTTCCACGACCCGGCATTCTGCCTGCTCATATATTCAATGCACTTATCGACCATGACCTTGGCAGCGGAGGACAGGATGACGGGGAAGCGCCCAATGCCAATGTCGCTCTTTTCGCGAAGTATGTTGTAGCCCTCGCCATCGTCGAGCAGTCCGAAGTATTCCTCCATGACGTAGCTCTTGGTGTCGCTGAAGCTGTTCTCGCTCTCATAGCAGAGGAGGTAGTCGTCGGGGTTGCTGTTGTACCAGGCGCCGGAGAGCATACGGTTGTCCCAGGCACAGTCGCCGAAGAGCAGGAGGTATCTGGGAGCCACATCATTGCTGGCTGCTTTGTCGTAGAGCATCTTCATAAAGAGGCGGTAGGCCGTGGGGTCCGGTGTGCCGCTGGAGAACTCGTTGTATATCTGGTCGGCACGGACGATGCCTATGCGAAGGCCGTCGTACTGCCTGTGAGCATCAGCCAAGCGCCGTGCTTCGGATAGGAGCTTCCCGCTGGTCGGGATGATGATGACCATGTCGAGGCTGTCGAGGCTATGCAGGTTCTGGTTGTCAATGTTGCCTACAAGCTTGGGCTCCGGGAAGGTGGCATTTGTCATAAAGGCTACGTAGTGCTGGCTCGCGTCATCTACATCGATGCTATATGTGTTGCCGTTTTGTGTACCTTCGACGAGTGCGTCCTTTCCTTTTACGCTGCCTGTGCGGATAACCTTCAAGCCGGTGCCGGGGATGTTGAACCTTGCAGGTCCTCCCGTCGGAAGAGAGAAGTCAACGTAGGCATGTCCGTTTGTGGTGGTGCTGAGGTTGCGGTCGTAGCTGTAGGCCAGATAGTCGAGTCGTGCCTTCTTGCCGGCTTCTGAGCGAATGATGACGTTGAGCGAGGCTGGTGTGCCCTGGCTGGTCATGTCGTAGTTGCGTGTCGTGGCAGTGGCGAAGACGTAGTCTCCGGGAGGGTCTATGGCGAAGTTGCCTACCTGTGTTCCGTTGACGGTAACAGCAACTTTGTTTGTCGCAACGTCCGACCCTGTGAAGACTACTGTCAGTTTCCCGTTTCCTGCTGGGTCGTTGGCGGTGAGGGAATAGCTGTGGGAATTGCTGGTAGCATAGTTCTCGCCCCCGAAAAGGTGGCGTCCTCCTGTGAACCAGGCAAACTCGTCCTTCTCGTAGAGAGTGTGTGCCCGAGTGGTTGTATAGGTCTGACGTGGGAGGGAAGGGTCATAACTGAGCGTCTCCATCTTGGAGGGAGCGCCTTCTTCGGTCAGGAAGTAATAGGCATTGCGGGCAAAGGTATTGCTGACGCGTGTGTCGCCGTCCCAATATATCAGGCCGTTGCCCCAGAAGAGCCAACTGTCCGACTGGCTGTTGTAGTAGAGAGGCACCTCGACCATGTCGTCGTAGTGTGTGCCTTCGCGGATGAGCTCTGGCAGGAGGTGCCCGCCATAGCCGTAGAGATGTACGTTGTCTGGATTGCCGAAGCCCATCTTCTTGAGCGAAGCACGCGAGAGTTGGTAGAGCCCGTCCTCCTGGATGCTTACCTTCACCCACTTGCCGCTTGCGAGCTTGGAGCTTGCTGCATAGCGGCTGGCCTTTCCTGCTTTCTGGCGGACACTCATCCGTCCGTTATGGTTTGCAGTGATGACAACCTGTGCGCTGATGAGCTTCTCGTATCTTGTCCCTTGTCTGCGGATGGGGATGAAGGAGATGTCGAGCAGGCCCTTTCCGCGTTCCACGCCGACGAATGTCTCGACGTCAATCGATTCGCTGATGAGGCTGTCGAAGCGTTCCGCCACCTGTGCTTCCTTGCTGCTCAGGGGAGCGTATTCGGGATAGAGGAGCGAAACGGTGTAGGTGTGCGTCCTATAGTCAGTCTCCAGGGGCACTACCTCTGTATAGACGGGCAGCACGGAGTCAATCTTCATCACTTCCCAGTCAAGGCTGGTGAAGGAAAGCCCCTGCTCTTGCTGTGCTCCGATGGCTTGAACCATCGCAATAAGCATCAGGCATATGTGGATAAAACGTTTCATATGTTCATTTACATTTAATCATCAAATCATTTACCACCCGACCATTTGACAGAAGGCTTTACTTCACATTGAACTCCAGCAGCTTTTCTCCTTCGAGGTAGCCCTCGAGATGGTCGTCGATGCTGACGGGCCCTACGCCTGCCGGGGTACCGGTGAAGATGATGTCGCCCGTCTTGAGCGTGAAGAACTGGCTGATGAAGCTAACCAGTTTGTCAACGCCGAAGAGCATGTCTGCCGTGCAGCCTGCCTGTACCTGCCTGCCGTTCTGGAGCAGGTGGAACTGTAGTTCCTGAATGCCCTTGCCGTAACGGGAGAGCGGCATCCATTTGCCGACGGCAGCGCTGCCGTCGAAGCCTTTGCAGAGGTCCCAGGGCAGTCCCTTCTGCCGCAGCTTCTCCTGTAGGTCGCGTGCCGTGAAGTCGATGCCCACTGTCACCTCATCGTAGTAGCGGTGTGCAAAGCGCTCAGGGATGCTTCGCCCCAGGTGGTTGATGCGCACGCATAGCTCTGTCTCATAGTCGCACCTGCTCGTGTAGGCAGGGATGAAGAATGGCTTGCCGTCCGTCAGAAGTGCTGAGTCTGCTTTTGTGAAGACGACAGGCTCCTCCATATATAATAACGAATTATGCAGCTCTTTATTGTGTTCCGCATAGTTCATTCCTATTCCAAATATCTTCATAGCGGGCGTAAAGGTACGAAAAAAAGACAGGAAGTTGTAGCGAATACTAAAAGTTTTTCGTAACTTTGCGATGATTTAGTGCTTAATACCATAAAAACATACAGATGAAACTAACAGCTATCTCTTTTCGTTTATCTATTTTGCTTGCTTTCTTTGCCATAACTGTTCATGCGCAGAACAAGTCAAGCTATGCATCGGTTCTTGCCAATGCCGATTGGGGTTGGCAGAGTTGCGACGGCGTGGAATACGGCAAGGCAAGCTTTGACGACCTGTATGGCAATGCCCAGCAGGTGTCGATTGCGAAGTACTCGTCTTCATCGATGGCTACCATGCTCTACGTCAAGGAGCGCTCCTCGCAGGGAACCTCCAGCCTTGCAGCAGAGGCTGGCGCGACGGCGGCCATCAATGGCAGCTACTTCAACATGAGCACATTAACCTCGACCACGGCCCTTTGGTATTATGGCAGCGAGATTGCCACCACTGCGCCCGAGGAGTTTGCCCGATGCAACGGTGCTTTGTGCTTCAAGGACGGCACGTTCTCCATAGAGCCGTGCACGGCTTCTACTACGGCTGCCACGCTTGCCTCGTGGGGCAAGAAGTACGATGCCTTCGTGGTGGCGGGACCGATAATCCGGCGGCGTGGTGTGAGTGTGGATGCCAACATCGGCGGCGAGGGCTTTTACGGTCCTCATCCTCGGACGATGCTGGGCAAGTGTGCCGACGGCACTGTCTATATGGTGGTGATAGAAGGTCGCTTGGATGGTGCCAGCGGCTTCTCGACGAGCAACATGGTCTCCCTGGCTGAGGACCTCGGCATGACGGATGCCATCAACCTCGACGGCGGCGGGTCGTCAACGCTTTGGGTGAACGGAGCTGGGGTCGTCAACAGGCTTAGTGGCGGTTCGCAACGCAATGTGCCGAACATCGTCTTCGCTACCCCTCGCTCGCATGAGCACAGCTATGTCAACGGCTTCTGCACCTGCAAGACTGCTCCCTATGAGCCTGCCAGCCTGGACAGCGAGGGCTACTATGAGATAGACAATGGCGGCAAGCTCTTCTGGCTTGCGTTTGTCGTAAACAACGGCAACTGCAATGCCAATGCGCGGCTCACGGCTGACATTGACTTGGAGAACCGTCCGTGGAAGCCTATGGGCAATGGTGTCAACAATCACAGTGGCGAGTTTGACGGTCAGGGGCACAGCATTAAGAACCTCAGCATCAAGAGCGATGCTTCGACCACTTATTCTGCCTTTATCGGCTGCCATAGCGGCACGAAGGATGTCCACGACTTCTGGATTTCCGGCTCAGTGACCGCTTCGGGGACCACTTACGACCATTTCGCTTCGGGCGTGGTGGCATCTTCCAAAGGTGCTCATAAGATAAGGGACATCTGGTGCTCGGTGGACGTCACCAATCCAGCCACCACTCAGGTGTCGCTCCGCATGGCGGGCATCGTGGTCAGGGCAGAAGGGAGCACCATCGACCGCTGTGTCTATGACGGCAAGGTGACCGGTGCTGCCACGAATCTGCAGGTGGCAGGCATCCTGGGCTGGCCCGATGCCAACAACACCACGGTGCGCAACTGCCTGTTTGCCGGTAAGCTCAGCTCCACGGGCATAGGCAGCAACAGTGCCTATCAGGGTGGCATCGTCGGCTTTACCAGCAGTGCACGGACCGGCCTCTGCATAGCCAACAACCTGAGCATCGGCACAATCGTCAGTCCTAAGAGCGCAACCCGCAGCGGAGCACTGGTGGGCAACAGTTCCGTCAGCAAAGCAGCCTTCGTCAACAACTACGTCCTCGAGAACCAGCCCGTGACCGGTTCGTCAACAGCATCGGAAAAGGTGCCTGATGTCACAGAGGTGACTGCGGCACAGCTCACCGACGGCACGCTTCCCGAGAAGCTGAGCATCTACAACTGGACACAAGGCACTGACTTCCCTGTCCCGCATAACGACAGCGAGATTACCGACGAGGACATGACGGTGGATGGCATCAAGTACATGTTCACCGACGACAACACGCTGGCTGTGACTTATCCCAACGCGAAGCAGCCCTCTTCGACGAACAAGTCTGCCTACAGCGGAGAGGTGACGATACCGGCCACGGTGACGATAAAGGGCATAGCCTACGACGTGACTGCCATCGGCGACTATGCCTTCCACTTTGCCGACATCACGGCGCTCAACCTGCCCGAAGGCATCACCAAGCTTGGCTACAAGGCCATCTATCAGACGCAGCTCACCGAGATAGTGCTGCCCAACTCCGTCAACCTGATGGACTACGAGGCGCTGGCCTACAACAAGGTGCTGGAAAAGATAAGCTTCGGCGAGAACATCGCTGCCAATACATGGGGCGACAAGCTCTGCATCTATGGCGACAAGAAGTACGAAGTGTACATGAACTGCGATGCCGTGCCTAAGCTGCGCTCCTACACCTTCGACTTCTCGGGAGCCAACGTGCATGTACGGCCCACGATGTACACGGCTTTCCTGGAGGATGCTGCATGGAGCTCCTACGACATCATCGGCGACCTCTGGATGACGTACACCTACGACGACCTGCAGAAGGCGCTCAGCGAATACACGCCGAAGTTGCCCACCGGCAATGCCGTAGGCACCGACCCTGGCTGCTACTCGCTGGGCAGCGTCAAGGCCATGAGCGACGCCGTGGCTCAGGCACAGGCACTGGACGAGAACGCCACACTGGAGCAACTCAACAAAGCCATCAACGGCATCATCTGTGCCTACGACTCGCTCTACTGCTATCCGCTCCACGAGGGCTACTACTACATTGAGAATGTCAGCTTCCCCGGCTATGTGCTGCAGGGCGATGCGGACAATGCCAACAGGCAGGGACTGAAGGCTGTGCCGCTCGACGAACTGGAGGCTCCGCCTTATTTCAAGCTGGTCCGCAAGAACGGGAACTGGCTGATACAATGTGCCGACAACGGGATGTACGTGGGCACAGCAATAGGCGGCAACAGCAACGGCAGAGCTGTGTCGCTGACGAAAGACGCGCTCCACGAACAGGTGATAACGTGGGCCAGCGGCGGACAGTTCAAGATACAATGCAGCTCCACCTATCCCTATGGCTTTACCGGCACCAGGGTAGGCGTCTATAGCTACCCTGCGGGAGGCAGCCTGGAGCCCCGCGTCATGTGGCGTCTCCATCCAGCCATGACAGGCACGTTCAGCATGGACTACAACCTGGAGAATGGCAGGGTGCGTGGCTTCGTACACGACTTCGAGTATGCCGACGGCGATGCCAGCAAAGTGAGCACCTACAACCAGAGTCCGCCGGAGCGTCGCGACTGGCCCCTGCCCGTCGAGGTCTTCTGGGCACGGGACACCATCGCCAGCACTCAGCAGATCACGTGGAGCGAGAACGTGAACTTCTCCGACTCCGTCGTACAAAGCGTGCCAGCCGATGCTGCTTCCTGCGAGATATACAACCTCATCCCAGGCCGCACCTACTACTGTAAGGTAACAGCCACGACAGATGCCGAACCCGATGATGCGCGGTGGACGATGGCCGATGGGCAATGGACCAGGGAAGTGGCCAACTTCTCCTTCACCACAGCCGGGCAGATGCGTCACCTCAAGGCCGAGGGAACAGCCAACGTCCGCGACCTGGGCGGATGGCCTACGGCAAGCGGGCGCACCATCAGGTACGGCAAGATATTCAGAGGGGCTGAATGGAACGGCGGCCACAATCTGACACCGGAAGGCATCGAGGCATTGCGGCTCGCTGGCATCAAGTCCGAGCTGGACCTCCGCAGCGACAGCGAGGCAAAGAGCATCACGAGGTCCGTACTGGGCACAGGCGTCAGCTACAAACGTACACCACTGGGACAGACAGCCAGCCATATGGAAGGCCTCACCAACTCAAAGAACACCTACAAGACAGCCTTCCAGTACGTCTTGACGTCCGTGAGAAACTACAGGCCAATCTATTTCCACTGCGCCATCGGACGCGACCGCACCGGCACACTCGCCTTCCTCATCGAGGGACTCCTCGGCATGAGCAAGAGCGACATCTACAAGGACTACGAGCTGACCAACTTCTCCTACTTCAACACCCCCTGCAGCAAAGGTCAGCTCGACGACATGTTTGCCATGATAGAAGCACAGGAAGGCGAGACCCTGGAGGAGAAGTTCCGTACCTACCTGATGAAGGACTTCGGCATCACCAGCAGGCTCCTCGACGAGTTCCGCGAGAAGATGCTTGAAGCAGAAACAGATGACGGAATAGATAGTCTTCCGCAGGACCGCAAGCCAGGAGAACCAGCGAGCCAGCGACTTGGCACGATGATATTCAATCTCAACGGCCAGCGCATAGACAGCCGTATATTCTCAGATGGGACACCCCTTTCGCCCGAGCGCCAGCAAGAGCTCAAGCAACTGCCCAAGGGCATCTACATCGTCAACGGCAAGAAGCTCCTCGTGCCCTAATTCCCCTTAAGCGGCCCTCTCCCCCTGCTCAGCCGCTCTTATGTTGGTGCTCAGCCGCTCTTATGTTGGTGCTCAGCCGCCTTTATGTTGGTGCTCAGCCGCCTTTGTATAGGTGCTCAGGCTGTCTTGCCTGCGGTGTGTCCCTGCATATAACCCTTCCTCCGCACTTAGCAAAACCAGCCAAGCCATTCTATATAATTTTATTGCTGTCCGGGGAAAATCAAGAGCACCTCTATTTATTCGCCTATAATTCGGCTTTCTTGACAAAAGCAGCTCATGGGGGCTTACTCTAAAGTCCCGAAGGGACGAGAGAGCACAGACGGGGGTGGACTCCGCCTGCGCCTGAGCGAAGCGAAGAACCCCCGGTAATTGCGCAACAACATGAAAAGTCCCGAAGGGACGACAGAGATATAAGCAATTTGATATTAAACAGGTTATGTGCTCTGTCGCCCTTTCAGGGCTTAGTTTTGTTAACGCGCT
>Ga0310691_10003823_pt1 | contig 17519 bp, 18 predicted proteins | sample 176DNAGHGlowgp2_FD_203887 | JGI IMG/M metagenome (GOLD analysis project Ga0310691, IMG submission 203887) | Sheep rumen microbial communities from Palmerston North, Manawatu-Wanganui, New Zealand - 1766 DNA GHGlow gp2 (v2) (version 2) | ecosystem: Host-associated > Mammals > Digestive system >...
AGTAGAAGTGCTGCGAAAGGGTGGGGTGATACTCTATCCGACAGATACGGTGTGGGGCATTGGCTGTGATGCGACGAATGTGGAGGCCGTGAAGCGCGTGTATGAGATTAAGCAGCGCGACGACTCGAAAGCACTGATATGTCTGGTGGACAGCGATGCCCGTATGCAGCGCTATTTCCGCAATGTGCCCGATGTGGCCTGGCAGTTGATAGATAGCCTGAAAGGATCCGACGGAGAACCGTCGGGAGTGGTGGCTGGCAAGCCCACCACCATCATCCTTGATGGAGCCATCAACCTCGCACCGAACCTGATTGCTGAGGACGGCAGTCTGGGTATCCGTATTACTAACGAGCCTTTCTCCAAGGAACTGTGCTACCGTTTTCAGAAGGCGCTGGTGAGCACGTCGGCTAATATCAGCGGTGAGCCTGCTGCCCAGAACTACTGCGATATAGACCCTCGCATCATCGAACAGGTGGACTACGTCTGCTGGAGCCGTCGACAGGAGCATAAGCCCCATACACCTAGCAGCATCATTCGACTGAAAGCTGACGGTGAAGTGACGATTATTAGAAATTAGCGGCCAAACGGGCTTTGCCCTAGTGAATAATGAACAATGAATAGTGAATAATGAATAGGGATGTACGACCACAGTGGCTGCAGCGCTTGCATGAGTGGCGCGTGGCGAATGTCAGTGACAAGACGTTCTTGCTCATTCTGGCATTCTTGGTGGGTGTGCTGTCTGCTGTGGCCGCCTTTGTACTGCACGGACTCATCAACACCATCGTGGCGCTGTTGACGGGTAGTTTCCATGCGGACACCTATAACTGGCTCTATCTGGTATATCCGGTGGTGGGTATCTGGCTGACATCACTGTTTGTGCGTTATGTGGTCAGAGACAATATCTCGCATGGTATCACACGCATCCTCTATGCCATCTCCTCGAACCGTTCCCGACTCAAAGGACATAATACGTGGTCTTCAGTCATTGCTTCTGCTATTACCATCGGCTTTGGTGGTTCGGTGGGTGCCGAGGCGCCAATCGTGCTTACCGGTTCGGCCATCGGCTCTAACCTGGGGCAGCTGTTCCGACTAGACAACAAGACGCTGATGACGCTGGTGGGCTGTGGTGCCGCAGGTGCTATAGCTGGCATCTTTAAGGCTCCTATTGCAGGACTGGTGTTTACCCTGGAGGTGCTGATGATTGACATGACAATGTCGGCACTGTTGCCTATCCTGGTGTCGTGCGTGACGGCAACCTGTTTTACTTATTTGTTTAGCGGCAATGCCGTGCTGTTCTCCTTCCATCTGGACAGCGACTGGACGGTAGAGCGCGTACCTGCCTGCATCTTGTTGGGTATCACCTGTGGACTCATCTCGCTATACTTCATCCGCACGATGACCTTTTGCGAGAATTTTTTTGCACGCTTCAAAAACAAGCCCTACGTCAAACTGCTCATGGGCGGCATCATACTGAGTACACTCATCTTCTTGTTCCCTTCGCTTTATGGTGAGGGCTATCATTCTATCAATCTCTTGCTCAACGGAAAGACAGAAGCAGACTGGAACCAGATACTCGATGGCTCGTTGTTCTATGGGCATAGTGAGTATATCATTCTCTATCTGGCGCTGGTGCTCTTTACGAAGGTCTTTGCTACCTCAGCGACGAATGGTGGCGGAGGCTGTGGCGGTACCTTCGCACCCTCGCTGTTCATAGGCTGCTTTACGGGTTTCCTGTTCTCGCGACTGTGGAACATGAATCAGATAGGTGTCTATGTGCCAGAGAAAAACTTTGCCTTGCTGGGTATGGCCGGTGTAATGTCGGGCGTTATGCACGCTCCGCTGACGGGCATCTTCCTCATTGCAGAGATAACCAGCGGTTACAACCTCTTCATGCCATTAATGATAGTTTCTGTGGCTGCCTATCTGACCATCAACATCTTTGAGTCACACAGTATTTATGGCATTCGTCTGGCTCAACAGGGCCGACTGGTGACGCACCATACGGACCATGCAGTACTGACGCTGATGAGTCTGGACTCTGTCATCGATCGCGACTTCCAATGTGTCGATGCAGATATGGAACTGGGGCAGATGGTGCACAAGATCAGCCGTTCACATACCGACGTGTTGCCAGTGACTGATGCGGCAGGAATGCTGTTGGGCGAGATAGATATCCGTAAGATTCGCCATGTGATGTTCCGTACAGAACTGTATCATCACTTCAAAGCAAACCAGCTGATGGCAGAACCTGCTGCCGTATTAAATGACGGCATACCAATGACGGAAGTCATGAAGACCTTTGAACGTACACAGGCCGACTGGCTCCCCGTTCTTGATGCAGACAACCATCTGAAGGGCTATATCTCTCGCAAGCGTATGTATAATATGTATCGCAAGATGGTACATGACTTTAGTCAGGAGTGAAGAGTTAAGAATTAAGAGTTAAGAAAGAAAGTTAAGAGATAAGAGTGAAGAAAGAAGATTTAAGAATCGTTTTTATGGGAACACCGGAGTTTGCAGTAGAGACACTGCAGGCACTGGTGGAGAACGAATATAACGTGGTGGCTGTAGTGACACAGCCTGACAAACCCGTTGGGCGCCACCAGACAGAGATGCAGCCGTCAGAGGTGAAGAAATATGCCGTAGCACATGGCTTACCTGTGCTGCAACCAGAGAAGATGAAAGACCCCGCATTCATCGAACAGCTGCGCTCATATCATGCCAATCTGCAGGTGGTAGTGGCATTCCGCATGCTCCCTGAGGTGGTGTGGGCGATGCCGGCATACGGCACGTTCAACGTGCATGCCGCCTTGCTGCCTCAATATCGTGGTGCTGCGCCCATCAACTGGGCTGTCATCAATGGCGAAACAGAAACGGGCGTGACTACTTTTTTCCTGGATCACGACATCGATACAGGCCGCATCATTCTGAAGAAGCATTTTCCCATCCCTGATGAGGCTGATGTGGAGTATGTCTACGACGGACTGATGCACTTGGGGGCCCAGATATGTCTGGAGACGCTCGATGCTATCATCGTTGCCGATGGTCATCCTGTTAGTATCCCCCAGGATAGCGTGCTTGCTGATTCACCCATCAAGAGCGCTCCGAAAATATTCAAGGAGACCTGTCAGATAGACTGGACGAAGTCTGCCAAGCAGGTCTACGACTTTGTGCGTGGCTTGAGTCCTTATCCTGGAGCATGGACAATGCTTGTTGCTCCCGATGGCAAGGAAACGGTGCTGAAAGTCTACAAGACCCGCAAAACGGGACGCGCGGCAGGGCAGGGCAGTGGAACCTTACAGATCGACGGCAAGTCCCTTCTGGTAGCTTGTGCTGACGAGTGGCTTGAATTGGTTGAGCTGCAGCTGGCAGGCAAGAAACGCATGCAGGCTGGCGACTTTCTGAACGGTATGAAACAGGTTGCTGACAGCAGCGTAAAATAATTTTTTCATTTGGTATAATAAACAGGTAGTGCTGTACGTTTCTACAATAGACAACATTAATACAGCGTGCCTATGCAACATTTTACTCAAAACGAATTTCAACCCCATCCATCGACCATCCTGTTTATTAAACAGTTTGCTCGAATGTGTAACAACAAGAAGACTCTGACAAATGGCTACAATGGTATCGCCGTCGCTGCTTGCAGCTGACTTCCTGCATCTCGAAGAAGAGATGGACATGATTAACCATAGTGAGGCAGACTGGCTTCATTTGGATGTCATGGATGGCGTCTTCGTGCCGAATATCTCGTTTGGCTTCCCCGTGTTGGAGGCTGTTGCCAAGAAGTGTAAGAAACCTCTTGACGTGCACTATATGATTGTGCAGCCGGAGAAATTCATCCAGCGCACCGCTAAGCTGGGCGCAATGATGATGAATGTCCACTACGAGGCATGCACCCACCTGCATCGTATCATTCAGGAGATTCACCTGGCAGGTATGAAAGCTGGTGTCACACTCAATCCTGCCACGCCTGTCAATGTCTTGGAGGATATCATCTGCGATGTGGATATGGTACTGCTGATGAGTGTTAATCCTGGCTTTGGCGGACAGACCTTCATTGAGAATACCATTAAGAAGGTGCGCCAGCTACGCCAGTTGATTAGTGAGCGTGGCTCGAAGGCCCTCATCGAGATTGATGGTGGTGTAAACCACGAAACGGCTCCTCGCCTTGTTGAGGCTGGTGCCGATGTGCTCGTAGCAGGTAGCTATGTGTTCCATAGCACCAATCCTGAGCAAGTCATTCATGACCTGCATAGCCTTTAGCTCTTGGCAAATTGCCAACAGCTAATAGCTAAAGTTCCATGTTCAGCTGAATATGGTGGCTCTTTGCCATGCGGCGCATGTTGATGAGCGCATAGCGCATGCGTCCCAGTGAGGTATTGATGCTGACGCCCGTCATCTCGGCAATCTCTTTGAACGACAGATCCTGATAGTAGCGCATATAGACCACCTCACGCTGTGGGGCAGGCAGTGCATCCATCAAATGACGCACGTCGTCCATCACCTGCATGTTGACATATTCGTTCTCGCGGTTCAGGTCCATCACCTGACTGCCGCTCAGCTTGTTCAGATCGTTGTCCTCTGAAGGCTCCACGATATGCGCTGAACGCTGCTGGCGATAGGTGTCCATGATGATGTTATGAGCAATACGTGTCAACCAGAAAGCAAATTTGCCGGAATCGGTGTACTTGCCCTCTTGCAGTTTCGTAATGACTTTGACGAAGGTTTCCTGGAATACGTCGTTGGCCATTTCGGGGTCACGAACCACGAACATGATATACGTGAAGAGTTTTTGCTGGTTACGAGCTAATAACTCATCGAATGCCTTGTTGTCTCCGTCTATGTAAAGTAGTGCCAACGCTTCGTCAGTACAACTTGCATAATTCTTCATAGTCTATGTATTAAATGTTATGAAGTAGAGCTTTTTCGATAGGCAATGATATTTTAAGTTATTAACTGTTTTTTTGATTATTTCGTTGCAAAAGTAACCAAAAATATCTTTTACGCAAAATATTTTCATAAAAAAATGCCTATTTTAATGAAAAAAGTGTACCTTTGCGCTAAATTATACTAATAAATACTACCGAAAACATGATAAAGTTGTTTGTGCCGGGCCGTCTGTGCCTCTTTGGTGAACATACAGACTGGGCTGGTCACTATCGCACCATGAATGCAGACATTCTGCCTGGCTCCGCTATAGTAACAGGTATAGAGCAGGGCATTTATGCTGAAGTAGAAAAATCTCCTATTTTTGAATTGTATAGCGATGCTCCAGAGATATCAGATGTCTGGAGCAACTTCTCTTGTCGCATGAACGAGGCAGAGTTGAAGACCGTAGCCAAGTCGGGCTCTTTCTTCTGCTACTGTGCTGGTGTGGCAAGCTATATGCTGGAGTGGTACAAGGTGGGTGGTGTGCGCATCCGCATTACGAAGATGACGCTGCCCATGAAGAGTGGCTTGTCATCGTCTGCCGCCATCTGCGTCTTGGTGGCTCGTGCCTTCAACCAGTTATACAAGCTGAACCTCAACACGCTGGGTGAGATGAACATTGCCTACCTTGGCGAGTTGCGCACCTCTTCCCGTTGTGGTCGTCTGGATCAGGCGTGTGCCTTTGGCGTTAAACCTAATCTGATGACATTCGATGGTGATGAAATTGAGGTTAAGGCGCTGAATGTGAAGAAACACCTTTACTGGGTCTTTGCTGACCTGTGTGCCGAGAAGGATACCATCCGCATCCTGTCAGACCTGAACAAGTCGTACCCCTTTGCCACCACCGAGGCTGAAGAGAACCTTCATAAAGCGCTGGGCGAGTGGAACCAGGAAATTGTAGAACTTGCCATTCGCTATATGGCAGAGGGTGATGCACAGGCGTTGGGTCAGCTGATGACTAAGGCTGAGGAACAATTCGACAAGTATGTCGTCCCCATCTCTCCAGCCTTGCATGCCCCCAAACTTCATGAGGTGTTGAACGACCCCAAAATACTGCCGCTGGTCTATGGTGGCAAGGGTGTGGGTTCGCATGGCGATGGCTCCGTGCAGTTCCTGGCACGCAGTGAGGCGAGTCAGCAACAGCTCATCGACTATCTCAATGCGCAGGGCATGCGTGCCTATGCCCTCACACTGCATCCCGTTCATACTGTCAGAAAGGCTATCATCCCTGTGGCAGGCTTTGGCACACGTCTCTATCCTTCTACCCGTGTCCTCAAGAAAGACTTCTTCCCTATACCCTGTCCAGATGGTATGGTACGCCCGGTAATTCTTATATTATTAGAGGAGTTGGTCAAGAGTGGTGTCGAGGAGATTTGTCTGGTGTTGGGCTCTGACGAGGAGCGACAGTGGTATAAGGACTTCTTCGAACGTCCTTTGCCTGACGAACACTTGCACAAACTGAATGCCGAGGCTCAAGAGTACGAGAACCGCATCTTGGATATTGGTAAGCGTCTGCGCTATGTCTATCAGCGCGAGAAGCGAGGCTTTGGCCATGCCGTTTATCAGGCTGCAGAGTTTGCTGGCAGCGAACCCGTACTTCTTCTTCTGGGTGACACACTCTACCGTTCCACTACCAACAAACCCTGTGCCCTGCAGCTTATTGAACGCTACGAACGCTACAACCAGTTGTTGGTGAGCATTCACAGCGTCCCGTTGGCCGAGGTCAGCCATTATGGTATTCTTAGTGGCGTTTGGGAGGATAAGGAGTATACAGTCTTGAATGTCTCTGTCATGCACGAGAAACCTAAGGCCAGCTATGCCGAGGAGTTCTTGGGGGTTCGCAACAGTGAGGGGCAGAAAGAGTACTATAGCGTCTTTGGACAGTATATCCTGACACCTGATGTATTTGCTCAGTTGGCTGACGATATTGCCCAGGCCGATGCAGAGGGTGACACAACCCGCGAGATTGAGCTCACTGCCGCACTGGATGCTGTCCGTCAGAAGAGTGGTATGATGGGTGTGCGCCTCAATGGTGAGATGTTTGATATGGGCAATCCCAACGCACTACGCCGCTGTGTTCAGAACTATATATAAACAAATAAGGAATGTTAGTTGCAACATTCCTTATTTGTTTGGGTTTTACGATGTTTTATTTTTCTTCTGCTCTGCGAAGGAGGTATTTGCCATAGTCGTTCTTGGCCATAGGCTCTGCCAACTTACGCAGTTGTTCGCGGTCTATCCAGCCACGCTTGTAGGCTATCTCCTCCAGACAAGCCACCTTCAGACCTTGGCGTTTCTCAATGACTTCAATGAATGTCGATGCCTCGGAGAGAGAGTCGTGTGTTCCCGTGTCGAGCCAGGCAAAGCCACGCTGCAGGGTCTGTACCAGTAGGGTGTGATCTTCCAGATAGCGCTGGTTGACGGTGGTAATTTCCAATTCTCCACGTGCCGAGGGCTTGATATTCTTGGCAATCTCCACCACACTGTTGGGGTAGAAGTAGAGACCAACCACCGCGTAGTTGCTCTTTGGTTTGGCGGGCTTCTCCTCAATGGAGAGGCAGTTGCCGTCCTTGTCGAATTCTGCGACACCATAGCGCTCGGGGTCGTTGACATAGTAGCCGAAGACGGTAGCACGACCATCCTCCTCGGCACTCTTGACGGCCTGCTTCAGCATACCTGTAAATCCGCTTCCATAGAAGATGTTGTCACCCAAGACAAGGCATGCACAGTCGTCACCAATGAACTTCTCGCCAATGATGAAAGCCTGAGCCAGACCATCGGGTGAAGGCTGTTCGGCATACTCAAAGCGCACACCCAGATCGCTGCCGTCACCCAGCAGACGTTTGAAGCCTGGCAGGTCGTAAGGTGTAGAGATAATCAGAATCTCACGGATGCCAGCGAGCATGAGTGTCGATATGGGGTAGTAAATCATAGGCTTGTCGAAGATGGGAATTAACTGCTTCGACACACCCTTGGTAATGGGGTAGAGGCGTGTTCCGCTGCCTCCTGCTAATACGATACCTTTCATGATATTTTTGATTTTGTTGGTGCAAATATACGAAATAATTGAGAATTGCGAATGGAGAATGGAGATTTTTTTGTAATTTTGCAGTCGATTTGATTAGTAAACAGATTATTATGGCTTTTTGGAATAAAATTTTTGGAAAAAATGAGGAGGAACAGAAGGTCGGTGGCATGGAGGATTTCATGACGCTGATTCGCGTATATTTCCAAGCAGTGATGGCTGCCGACTTGGGCATCACCAATCTGGCTGCACTGCCCGACCTGCGTACGTTTAAGGCTACACTGAAGGTACCAACCCAGAATAACAAACTGGGACTGGCTGAGAAGTCGCGCTGTAAGAAGATGCTCAAGGAGCTCTACCAGATGGACGATGAATTCACCAAGGAGATTGAGCAGAGCATCCGCAAGCGCTGCAAGAAACCACAGGACATCCAGACCTACATGTATCAGTTCTCTGGGTTCTCACAGGACCTGCTGATGCTGATGGGTAACCTGATGAAATTTAAGTTGCGCCTGCCCAGTTTCATGAAGGGTGCCATCCGTACCATGACGGAGAAGACTGTCAACGACATCTTTACGAAGAACGACTTTAACGATGCTGGTGTGATGAAGACTGTTGTTGCCATCCGCCAGTACGACCAGAAGTTGGGGTTCTCACAAAAGTGGGTAGCTGATTTTGTTTTCCGTGTGGTAATGCTGGCTAAGAAAGAGCCCAAACCGAAAGAATAAAGTTAAAAAATGATAATTATCAATTGTCAATGAGCAATTGTCAATTATATTTCATTACCTTTGTGGAATAAAGTGAGAAAGGTATGACTGCTAACGAGAAAACCTTAGCAACATTTGAAACCCGTCTGCACCAGATGATACTCCGTTTTCAGGAACTGAAGAAAGAAAATGGAGAACTTTATGTGATGCTACAGGATCAGGAGAAGGCGGTGAAAGAGTTGCAAGAGAAAGTGAATCAGCAGCAGTCTGACTACGACTCACTCAAGATGGCCAAGATGATGGAGATTACCGACGGCAACTTGGAAGATGCCAAGAGTCGGTTGTCGAAACTTATCCGTGATGTCAATAAGTGTATTGCTATCCTCAGCGATGAACATCAGTAACTAAGGAAAGACAAGCCATGGCAGAATTGAATCAGGACAGATTACGTATCACGCTGCATGTGTACGATGAAGAAATAGAAGTCGTCGTCAAACGCGAAGAAGAAGAGTACTATCGTGCAGCCGCAAAGCTTATCACCGAACGCTATAATGCCTATTCACAGGCATATAAAGGACGTAAGAGTGATCATATAATAGCGCTTATGACCCTTATCGACGTGGCGCTGTTGTATCAGAAGGAGCATGCGCACAACGATACGTCACCCTATGATAATGTTCTTGCCCGTCTGACCGCAGAGATAGAGGAAGCACTGAAGGATTAGGCCCCAAGAGTCAGAAAGAACATTAACACTACATATATAATTATTTTATGAACATTATTGTTGCGATTATTGCCATAGTAGCTGCCCTTGTTCTGGGTGGCGCATGTGGCTTCATGATTTTCCGCTTTGTCATCAAGGGAAAATATAATGAGATGGTTAACGCTGCCAAGAAAGAGGCAGAAGTCATCAAAGAGAAGAAATTGCTGGAGGTGAAGGAGAAATTCCTGAACAAGAAGGCAGAGCTGGAGAAGGAAGTGCAGCAGCGCAACCAGCACATCCAGCAGAGTGAGAACAAACTGAAACAGCGTGAGATTTCGCTCAACCAGCGCCAAGAGGAATTGGGCCGTCGCAAGAACGAGCTGGACAATCAGCAGACGCGCATTGACAATGAGAAGAAGTTGCTGACGCTGAAGCAGGAGGAACTGGAGAAGATGCAGCTGCAGGAGCGTGCTAAGTTGGAAGAACTCTCTGGACTTAGTGCTGACGAGGCTAAGGCTCGTTTGGTAGAGTCGCTGAAAGACGAGGCAAAGACCGATGCGCAGGCCTACATCAACGAAATCATGGACGAGGCTAAGCTGAACGCCAATGCCCAGGCCAAGAAGATTGTTATCCAGACCATCCAGCGTGTAGCTACAGAAACGGCTGTAGAGAACTCTGTCAGCGTATTCCATATTGACAACGACGACGTGAAAGGTCGCGTCATTGGTCGTGAGGGTCGTAACATCCGTGCGCTGGAGGCTGCCTGCGGTGTGGAAATCGTTGTCGACGACACTCCCGAGGCTATCGTCATCTCAGCCTTCGACCCCGTACGCCGTGAGACCTGTCGTCTGGCTCTCCACCAGTTGGTAGCCGACGGACGTATCCACCCCGCACGCATCGAGGAGGTTGTTGCCAAGGTGAAAAAGCAGTTGGAGAACGAGATTATTGAGACGGGTAAGCGTACAGCCATCGATCTCGGCATCCACGGCTTGCATCCTGAGCTCATCCGCATCGTGGGTAAAATGAAGTATCGTTCTTCATACGGTCAGAACCTGCTGCAGCACGCTCGTGAGACTGCTAACCTCTGTGCTGTGATGGCTGCAGAGCTGGGTCTGAACCCCAAGAAGGCTAAGCGTGCCGGACTGCTGCACGATATTGGTAAGGTGCCCGATGAGGATACGGACGATCCACATGCTATCTATGGTGCAAAGATTGCTGAGAAATACAAGGAGAAGCCCGATATCTGCAATGCCATCGGTGCCCACCACGACGAGATGGAGATGCAGACCCTGCTGGCTCCCATCGTACAGATTTGTGACGCTATCTCTGGTGCCCGTCCTGGTGCCCGTCGTGAGATTGTCGAGGCTTACATCAAGCGTCTGAACGACCTGGAGGCTATCGCTATGTCTTATCCTGGCGTCACCAAGACCTACGCCATCCAGGCTGGTCGTGAGCTGCGTGTTATCGTTGGTGCCGACAAGATGGATGATGCTGAGACAGAGGCACTCAGCGGACAGATTGCATCGAAGATTCAGAACGAGATGACCTATCCTGGCCAGGTGAAGATTACCGTTATCCGCGAGACACGCTCAGTGGCTTATGCAAAGTAAACGATAACGGAAACGATAATGAAAAAGAGACTCCCAACGGAGTCTCTTTTCTTGTTGTTAGTAGGGACACCCGGGCTCGAACCGGGGACCTCTGCAATGTGACTGCAGCGCTCTAAACCAACTGGGCTATGCCCCTAACTTCGCGATAGCGGATGCAAAGTTACAAATTATCTTTGACAAACAAGCACATTCGTTAGTTTTTTTACTCTTTTTATATGTTGTTCTCGTATTTGGTGATGCTCATCGACGTCTTCAACTTGCCAATGGCTATCAATTTCTCAGACTTGTCGTAGTCAAAACTGCCATAGCGGCTCATCTGTATGTCTACCAACATGTCGGGCTTTGTCAGCTTCGTCATCAGGATGGAGTTCTGTCTGATCATAATCGAACTGGTGCGCGACAGCATGGTGTAGTAGTTGAAGTGGTTCACGTTCTCCTTCTTATAGTCGTGCCCGCTGACGTCAATGCCTACCAGGATGTCGCCAGCCTTGCGCTTGACACGGTTCAGGGGAATGGGGTTCACCACACCACCGTCAATGAGTATCATGCCGTCCTTCTGCACAGGTTCGTAGAATGTGGGCAGGGAGATGCTGGCACGGATGGCCTCAAACAGACTACCCTTGGTGAAGACTACCTCGCGACCGCTTTTCCAATCGGTAGCCACACAGCAGTAGGGTATGGGCAGATCCTCGATGGCCATATCGGGTACAAACTCCATGATGGCTTCAATGATGCGCGTACCTTTTACTAAATGGCTCAGACTGAACGAGAAGTCTGTCAGCTCCAGCATCTTCTTGCGGTCAATGGTCTTCATCCACTCCCTGAACTCCTTCAGCTTGCCAGCAGCATAGACACCACCGACGAGTGCTCCCATCGAACAGCCAGCCACGGCGCTGATGCAATAGCCCTGAGCCTCTAGTTCCTCAATGGCGCCGATGTGTGCCAATCCTCTGGCGCCGCCACTCGACAGCACCAAGGCTACATCCTTCTTAATCGTATTGTCAGTCATGTATCTCTTCTTTTAGGGTGTTCCAAATTCCTGGCGACAGAATAGGGCGGGGGACGATGTTGCCCTTGAAGTGCATCTTGCGGATGTTCTCTGCACGCTCCTTGCTGTCGGCATGGTCTGTCAAATACGACAGGATGCCGTAGCTTTCAAATGTCTCCAGCGTGTTTGCCATTTCCATCGGGTCCTGCTGCATGGCATAGAGATAGCGTGCTCCCTGTGCGTCAGCATCGTTCTCCTTGGCACGGGTAATGGAGTTGCTAATCATCAGGGTGGTGATGTTCACTACTCCCTCCATGTTGCCATTGCCTGTCAGCAAAGTCAGTAAGACCTGGAAGATGGCTTGTCTGCGGATGCTGGACTCAATATGTTCTAACTCCAGATGTGCCAACTCATGACCAATGACGGCACAGAGCTGTGTCTCGTTGTCCATCTTCTCAATGAGTCCTGTGTTGATGATGATGTGTCGCCCTGCTGTGGCATAGGCATTGACCTCCTTGTCTCTGCTAACGACGATATGCACGCTTGTCGAGTTGATGCCGTTGGCTCGGCACATTTCGCTAACCAGCGTGTCTATGGGCAGACAGACGCTGGCGTCCTGCACCTCGTCAATACTGGCATATGTCAGTTCCCACACCCATTCCGACAGCTTGTCGCCAACGATGGTAGGTCTCAGGTGCAACAGCTTCATCCAGTCTACCTGCAGCGTGGCGCAGAGAACGCCGAAAAACAGCAATGCCGATACCAGTAACTCCTTGACAATCTTTTTCATCTGCTGCAAATCTTGTCGGTGATAGTGCTATAGAGATACCAGCGGTGCGTCCCTCCCTTGCGTGTCACGATGGCTGAGCGTACGGTTTCCACGAAGTCGTAGATGTTGTAGAGGTTGACGGTGATGAAGTAGGCTATGTAGGCCGATGAGAGGTTGCTAAAGCTGAACAGCACCCTGACAGTCCACCAGAACAGGATGTTGTTCATAATGAACAGAGGCACCTGGGAGACCAGCGCCTGTATGGAGTGCCAGCGCACAAAGAAGGTGGCGCGACGTGACATGAAATAGAAGATGCCCGTAGCCAGCAGATTGATGATGGGCATCGGCAATCCTATCATGACGGCCACCAACGACATCACGTAACAACTGGAGGCACGCTCTTTCTCGTCCTCGTGGGGCGTCGCGTCTTCTATGCGTTGCGTCTGTTCTTCTTCTATGTGTATTTCACGAAATTCCATATCCAGTTTGCTATAATTGCCAAGATGGCTGTCACTGCGATGGGTCTGCTTTGAAGTTTCTGCTCTGTCAGACTGTAAGCCCTCAGCAGTGACGATGTGCCCAGCAGCAGGTCAGCCGCTATCCATACCGGAATAGCCACCATCAGCGCTGCCAGTAGGATGCCCAGCGGGTTATAGTACAGTGCCTCTATCCATTCACCATGAAAGACAGCACGTACGGCGCGTGTGGTGCCGCACGACGGACAAGGAATCTGGAGGAAGTGTCTGATCAGACAACCATCCCAACCAAGAATCCTACTGCTATCATTGCTGACGGCCAACCACAGATAGCCTCCAGCAGTCAATAATAGGAGTAGGGGATAGAGACGCCCTTTGCTAAGAATCATCTGCTGTTAGAGCAGTGTCAGCAGGCGAGACAGGTTCTTCTCACGTGTGGCTTGCATAATCAGGAACAAGTCAATGATGGTCCAGATACCCAATCCACCACAGGTTACCAACTTGCCGATGCCCAGTCCTGTGTCGCCAATGTAGAAACGGTCAATGCCTAAACCGCCGACCAGCAGACTCAGTACCAGCGAGATAATGGGGTCCTTGAACTGTATGGTGTGCAGAATGCCCTCTTTACTTTCATCGACGCTAAGCAGATGCTGGCGAATGAAAGGTATTTGTGCCTCTGGGAAATACTTGTTGTTCATCATCATGAACATGTCCACTTTTTGCTGTTCCATTTCTTTGTGGTTTAATAATTTGACGTTAATAAATAGTTAATAGGGTTTACTTGTGCAAAGGTATGAAAAAAAATGATACGCGCCAAATAATTCTGACTTGAATTCGATACGACTTTTCGATTTTTATTCGTATCTTTGCAGATGGATACATAATGAAGCGTTTCGTATGAACAGTTACTCAATGAAAAACTACCTTATCCCCCTTCTTCTCTGCCTCTTGACGATGGAAGTGCAGGCACAACAGATACCGCACTTGGAACACTGCGCAAATAGTACAGCACGGATTGTTGTCAACAACAAGCCGATGCTGATGATTGGCGGAGAACTGGGCAACTCGTCGGCGTCGACACCAGCGGACGTAAAACGTACATTCTCGCATCTTCGCCAGATGGGACTAAACACTGTGCTCGTTCCTGTATCGTGGGAACTCATAGAACCACAGGAGGGAACGTTTGATATGCGTTCGCTGGACGTCATTCTGACAGAGGCAAGGCGTAAAGAACTGAAAGTAGTGCTACTGTGGTTTGGTGCCTGGAAGAACTCGATGAGCTGTTATGCTCCTGAGTGGTTCAAACGTGACGTGAAGCGTTTCCCCCGTGCGCATACCTCGGAGGGGAAACCCGTTGAGGAGGCTTCTTCACTGAGCAGGAATGTACTGGAGGCCGACAAGCGTGCCTTCTGTCAGGTGATGGCTCATCTGCGCGATTACGATGCTCATGAACAGACGGTTGTCATGGTGCAGGTGGAGAACGAGATAGGTATGATAGAGGTGCCGCGCGACTATTCGGATGATGCTACGCGTATGTACCACAGTGCTGTGCCTAAGCAGTTGACGGACTATCTGAAGGCGCATCAGAAGTCGCTGCACCCGTATCTGAAAGAGAAACTGCAACCACAGGCAAAAGCTAACGCTGACTGGGCGCAACTGTTTGGTGACGATATCTATACGGAGGAGATCTTTCAGACGTGGACTTACGCCACATACGTGGAGCAGATAGCCAAGGCAGGACGTGAGGTCTACAATCTGCCGATGTACGTCAATGTGGCTCTCGACAGCCGAGGTCGCAAGCCAGGACAATATCCATCGGGAGGTCCGTTGGCACACCTCATAGACTTGTGGCATTGCGGAGCACCGTCCATTGATGTACTGGGTGTCGACATCTACGACAAGGGTGTCAGGTCGTGGATGGCAAAATACCACCTGCCCAACAATCCGCTCTTCATACCTGAGATACGGCTGGAGGACAAGGATGCCATGTATGCGCTTTATGCCTTCGGTCATCATGGAGCAATGGGGTTCTGCCCATTCAGTATTGAGGACTATCCGCTCACTGCGGCATCTGGCACCAACGACTGGAAGCAGATGGATCTGTCACAGGACGACCAACTCAATGCTTTCTCGTCTGTCGGCACGTCCGTGTCTCCGCTTGTAGCGTCCTACCGGCTGTTGCGGCAGGCAGAACCGCTGATGCTTGAGCGACAGGGCACAAAAGACATGGATGCTGTTCTTCTCGATAATGAACAGCGAGAGGCTGAAATCGCTACACCCGATGGAATCCGTCTCACCATAAAACATAGCTATACGCTGGGCTGGGAACCTGGCGCAAAAGATGCGGAATGGCCTGAAACAGCATGCATCGTCCTGCGGCTGGGCAAAGAAGATTATCTGGTAATAGGTAGTGGGGTAGTGGTTACCTTCTCTTCTGCTGTGTCATCAGCCACTTGGCAGAAGGGCGACCAGCGCATCGGCTTGGCAAAGTGTGAGGAAGTGGAGATTGCTGACGGCAAGTTGAATATCGTCCGTCACCTTAATGGCGACCAGACACACCAAGGCCGTCATGTCCGCATACCTGTAGGTTTCTTCCAGATTCAACATTTCAAATTATACCGATACTAAAAAGAATGACAATCGTATGAAAAAGAGTCTTCTGAGCATAGTGACAGTAGTAGTGCTGCTCTTGGTGATTACTATCGGAACAAGTTTCTATATGTTGAGTTATGCGCTGTCGCCAGATGGCGGCAAGGCAGATGTGGATTCCTGCTATAACCAATTGTTTGAATGCTACCCCGATACCAAACCATGGGTAGACAGCTTGAACAGAGTAGGGGCATTGCGTGACACGTTTGTCGTCATGCCGACAGGCGAGCGCCATCATGCCCTTTATGTCCATCATGGTAGCCCAAAAACGGCATTCATCATTCATGGATGGCGGGACAGTGCTGTAAAGTATCTCTTTTTGGCTCGCCTTTACGAGCACGTGCTGGGTGGATACAATGTGGTGTTGCCCGATCTGCATGCCCACGGCTTGAGTGAGGGCGACATGATTCAGATGGGGTGGCTGGACAGAAAAGACGTGCTCCACTGGCTCACCATCTTCCAGACGGACACAATGGTGGTGCACGGAGTGTCGATGGGTGGCGCTACAACGATGATGCTGTCTGCCGAAGAGATGCCAAAGGGTATCAAGGACTTACGCTTTGTCGACGACTGTGGCTATACGAGTGCGTGGGACGAGTTTGCTAGTGAACTGAAGAACCAGTTCGGACTGCCTCCATTTCCATTGATGTACACCACCAGTCTGCTGTGTAAGATGCGCTACGGCTGGAGCTTCAGCGAAGCCTCAGCCATCGATGCTGTACGCCAGTCGCCCTATCCGATGCTCTTCATTCATGGTGACGAAGACACCTTTGTGCCTACAGAAATGGTCTACCGCCTTTATCAGGCGAAGCCCTCCAACAAAAAACTCTGGATAGCACCTGGCGCCGAACATGCCAGTTCTTACCTGACGCATCCAGACGAATACATCCGCCAACTCAGTGACTTTCTGAAATAGGGTGCGTGCAAAAAGACACCATCTAAATAAAAAAAGGCAGCACTGAAAACTTGTTTTCGTTGCAGCCATTTATTTATATGTGATCCCGTTGGGATTCAAACCCAAGACCTTCAGAACCGGAAACAAACGCTGAAATCTCCCAAAACGCCTTTATTTATCGGTCTTTCAAGGATTTGCCCTTTTCACTTTGCGGCTATTTTGCGGCTATCACAGATGGGAACTTGGTTCATTTGCTTATTTCTCTTTAAATTGTTACTTGTCTTTGTTGGGTCTTTCTTGCCATTTACAGTTCTCCTTACATGATGATGTTAGGCAACGCTCCAAACTGGCCGTTCATGTAGGCACGATGGATGGATGACAACTTGTTAAGCCCTCGGAACTCAACTATAGTGCACCAATCCTCATTGTTGTCATCTCGTTTGAATCCATAGAGAACTGTTTGCTCTAAGACAGGCCATTCCGTTAAAAATAGCCAAATACGACAAAAATTGGCAGATTGTTTTGGTAAAACAGATAACAATTGAAAATAAATCACTACCTTTGTGGAATAAAGCTATAAGTATGGAAGATATTAGAAAAGACCAATTTGCTGAAATCGTAACAATGATTCAGCATACTCGTAATGAAGTAGTGCGACTAGCTAATGCTTCTCTAATAGATCTATATTGGAGAGTTGGTAAGTATATATCCGACAAGATTTCTATTTCAGAGTGGGGCGATGGCGTGGTTAAGCAATTAGCAGAC
>Ga0310691_10003824_pt1 | contig 17518 bp, 13 predicted proteins | sample 176DNAGHGlowgp2_FD_203887 | JGI IMG/M metagenome (GOLD analysis project Ga0310691, IMG submission 203887) | Sheep rumen microbial communities from Palmerston North, Manawatu-Wanganui, New Zealand - 1766 DNA GHGlow gp2 (v2) (version 2) | ecosystem: Host-associated > Mammals > Digestive system >...
GCTATTCCTCTTGTAGGGGAATTGTAACCAGACATATAGCTATGGGTGTGGGCTGGTTTCATTCTTTTTTGTTACGGGTATTGCAGAACCTTCTGACTGAGAACGAAAGAAGGCTCACACCTACTTTTGTATTTAGTGTGCAATATCTAATTAACAAAAAGAAAAATATGGAAAAGAACAGAACCTTTAAAGACCTTCTTGTTCAAATAGGAATAGATGAACAAAAAAATGGGGTCATAATGACATCGTCAGAAGATCCCTTACCTGAAGCCCTTTTTGTTCTTTATGGAGAACATGACAGAGGGAAGACAACCACATTAACTACCTTAGTCCTAATGTTAGCTGGAAAAAGCCTGACAAATAGGGTAATAAAAAAGATGAAGAAGAAAACCCAAAAGGCAAATGGTGGTTTTAGAGATGGATTCTATATCATTCGTTATTGTGGCAAATGGATTTTTATTTCCACATGTGGTGACACACGTAAAGAATGTGAGAAAAATATTAATTTTTTCCATGGTGTCGCAGTTCATAGGGATATTCATATTGTCTATAACAATGAAATCTATACGCTGAGAAAAGGAAATCCTAATAAACATATACGTCCTGACATTTGCATAACTGCATCAAGGGTCAAGGGTGAGAGTGTTCAACCTATTTCATATCTTGCCAACAGATTGTTCTGTAATTGTCATTGGCAAATATGGAGGCAAAAGATTGGTTATGAAAAGATGACTGACGTGATATACAGCAACCCAAGCTGTTCTATCACAAAAGATGATGACGATGTAGCAAATGAATTAAAACAATTATTAGACGAATATGTTCTGAAAAAGAAAACACCAACAATTATAATTCAAAAAAACTAATTCAAATTACTCCAATTATGATATACGATTTCAGAAAGTAGAGGCATACAGAACTTGTGGGAATAAATAATCAATCGTTTTTACAATATAAAATAACTAAAAACTATATAATTATGAAAAAACTATTATCTTTATTATTCATGGCTTTTATCCCGATAGTCATGATGGCGTATGACGTGGAGATAAACGGGATTTACTATAATTTGGTTAATAAAAATGGTTCATATTCTGCGATTGTTACTAAAGGTGACAATGGCTATTCTGGAAATATAGTAATTCCTTCAACAATAAATGACAATGGAATAACTTACAGTGTTTCTGCGATTGGCGAGGAAGCTTTCAGTGGCTGTGGTGGACTTACATCCATTGTTATTCCAGATGGGGTGGTAAGCATTGGTGAAAGAGCTTTTTATGGTTGTTCTAATCTTACATCCATTGATATTCCAGAAGGAGTGAAGAAGATAAGCAACAATACTTTTGCTTATTGTATTTAGAGCCTTATAACTAACCATAACTTACTACGACTAACTAACTATAAGGTCTTGATTTTCAATACTCTTTGATTTTTAACACTTTCTGAGTGCTTTTTGGCAGTTCCCGATTTTCCACATATTTTTGCAGCGTATTTCTACCGTGGAGAATTTGCGGAGCTTTTATTTTGTCATATTGTGAACGTAGTTGACAAGGGTTTACGAGTGGTTACAATGGAGGACAGATTTGAAGCTGATAAGCAAAAAGCGTTATATCGTGGACTGGGTTGACAAAGGTTGTCAATGGTTCACTTCCGTTTACTCCATCGGTGGAATACTCAAAGTATGTAGAACATAGCAATATCAAAGAGTATGAGACTGAAAAGAAAATGTGAATTTTGTGGCAAGCCATTCGTGCCAAGGAGCGGTATGCAGAAATACTGTTCCGAGGAATGTCAGGCAGAGGCAAAATGTCTTAGGAAGAAAAGACAGCAGGACTTGATTAACGGCATTGAGCCAATCATGGATCTGCAACATCAGGAGTATCTTACCTTCTCCAAAGCTGCCATTCTGATGGGATGCACCCGACAGTATATCTACAAACTTGTGGCTAACGGCAAGTTGAAGGCTTCACGGTTGAGCAGCAGAATGGCATTCGTTAGAAAGGCTGATATAGAGAAGATGTTTGAGGGTAATCCCTACAAGCGTGTGGTTCCTGCCTGCAAGAGCAAGCTCAGTAAAAAGGCAAAAACAGAAAAGCCAACACAACACCTGGAACTAATAAAAGGGAAAGAGGAGAATGAGGTGCTTGACTATTATTCGGGTGAGGAAGTGATGTCCATTTATAAGGTCAAGAAGTCTTGGCTCTACACATCCGCCAAGCGCAACCAGATACCGATGTGCCGTATCGCTGGCAAGAACTATTACAGCAAACGACATATTGACGAATTCTTCGGAACTGCCGTTGACATCCACAGCATCACCGAGTGGGTGACTGCTGATGATGTAGAGGATGCTTTCAGCATGAGCAAGTCGGCACTTCGGGCATACGCCTATCGTCACAAGATACCGACCAAGCGAGAATACGGACGTACCTATTATTCCAAGGAACATCTTGAAGAACTTCGCAGGACTGACCTCATGAGCGATGACAACTATTATACCACCGAACAAGTGCAGCAGTTGTATGGTCTGACAAGTGCCAACATCTGCCATATTGTGAGAGTTCACCATATCAGCAAGGTAAAAGTGGGTGTAAAGAACCTGCTTTTGAAGACGGATGTGGAGCGAGCAATGGCAGAAAGGGCAGCAAAAGGACTGTGATTTCAAATGATTTCATCATTAACCATCAATGACTGCAAATAATTGGAGTCACGGAAGTATCATTCAGTTATTTTGCAGCCGTGAAGAGACACTTCACCATGAATATTCATCAATAAATCAATACAACTATGAGTAATATCTGCAAGACCGTATCATTGCGTACACGCAAAATCAAGGACGGACGCATGCTGTCCTATTATCTTGACTATTATCCAGGCTATCGTGATGAGAGCACGATGAAAGTCATCCGCCATGAGTCGCTTGGCATCTACATCTATGCCAAGCCGAAGAACCAGATGGAACAGAAGTACAACCTCAACCTTACGGCAAGAGCCGAGGCGATACGCTGCCGTCGCTTCGAGGCTATCGTCAACGAGCGTTACGATTTCTTCGACAAGGAGAAGATGAAAGGCGATTTTCTTGCCTACTTCAAGAGACTGGCAGACAAGAAGAACTCCAAGTGGCAGCACGTCTATATGCACTTTCGTACCTTCACGCAAGGCAAGTGTACCTTCGGGGAGATAAACGTGGACTTGTGCAACAGATTTCGTGAGTATCTGCTGACAGCACCACAGGGACTGCACAAGAACAGAAAGTTGCATATCAACTCAGCAGCCAACTACTGGTCAACTTTCCGTGCTTCAATCCACACAGCCTATCGTGACCATAAGATAAAGGAGAACCCGAACGGTTTCTTGGAGCGTATCGAGACAATCCCGACAGACAAGGAGCATCTTTCGCAAGACGAGGTTATCCGCTTGGCATCCACTCCATGCTCTGCTCCTGCCTTGAAGAGAGCCTTTCTGTTCTCCTGTCTTACTGCATTGAGAAAGAGCGACATCAAGAAACTCACTTGGGAGGAGATACAGCCATACGGCAGCGATGGGGTGATGTATGTCACCACACGAATGCAGAAGACAAAGGACATCGTACATAACCCAATCAGTGAGGAAGCCTTGGAACTGATAGGCTATTCACCAGATAAACGAGGCAAGGTGTTCCCTGATTTCAAAGACTCCATGACACAGGCACCGCTGAAAAATTGGCTGAAAGATGCAGGGATTACCAAGCATATCTCCTATCATTGCTCACGCCACAGCTTTGCCTGTCTCCAGCTCGATGCAGGGACCAGTATTGCCGTAGTGCAGCGTTATCTCGGTCACAAGAATGTGGCAACAACAGAAGTGTATGCCAAGATTTCCGATGCTCAGAAACGTGCTTCGGTTGGCTGTATCACCTTGAAGAAGTAACCATTTGACAATAACACGCAGAAAAGGACTGTTGGAATGATAGTGTTCCAATAGTCCTTTCCTCGTTTTGTTGGTTCTATTTGTGGTCGTGGATAGAACCAATCCGACAAATTCACTCCAATTTCTGTTGGTATTGAAGAGGAACTGCAAATTTCCCTTTTCTTTGCCCTTATCTTTGTAGTCAGTAATAAGCAGCAACTGGCACTAACGAGCAGTTTAAAGTATGATTCAGAGTATGATATCATATTAGAACGCTAATAAAGCGTAAAAGAAAGAGCGCCAGAGAACGTAAATGCGGTTTTTACATGCTTCTGCATCTAACTTTGTGGAAGTTTTTGAACGAATAAAAATAAAACGAATACAATAATGACAGTAAACAAGAAAACTTCAGATTGTACCATCTACGCTTTTGTTGGTACAGCAATTCTCGCCATCTCTCTTGTCGTGGCGATGTGTGTAGGCAATGACTTCCACCAAAGTCTGTTTGTCGAGTCAATCATCTTTGTAGGGAGCAATATCCTGCTTTGGGCGATATTCATTTCCATGGTGAATTATCCCTATGAACTGATGACCATTGGTAGCAACAGCAAAACAAAGAAAAACGTTGTAGAAGCAGAACATGCAACAGAACAAGAACAGCCAAAGCAAACATTACCACAAACAGAGTCAACACAATACAGTCATGAAGACTATGCCAAGTGTGTAGAGGCACAAGAAAAAGAAGCACAGGAGGAAAAGGACAAGCGAACAAGAGCCGTACTTGACTATGTGCATCGTACAATGTCAAGGTTTCTGTATGAGGAAGATTTGTACAAGTTAATTGAGGCTGTCAAGGAATGGAGCAACGACACCAACTATACCCCGACAGCAATAAACCGCTTCAAGGAAAATGTTGAGAATATCCCTTTAAGGCACTTCGTGTGGAATATCGCAGAGCGTTTGGGTAAACGTGATTACACAATGGCCATGCGAATAGCTTTTATCAAGGCATTATTTCCAAAGCCGTTTGAAGGTTTGGACTACAGCACATTGAAGAACCTGAAAGCACCATGCTCCAATGATGTCATTCCGATTGATGAGCCAGACAATGGTGGATACGATTTCCATGATGTGACGGAGAAAATTCCCGAATAATCCCCATTGTTAGAGTTATTCCTTCGTGAATGACAAATGACTGTCACGAACCTCAGTAACGGAAGCATCATTCTGTTCCTTTGCACCAGTTATTAACAAAGTATCAGAATGAATAAGGTATTAACTTTCAACGACCTTCCAATGGTCGTTGCCCAGCTTCGGGACGAAGTGGTGGGCATGAAGCAGATGATCGTCAGTCTGCAATCACAGAACAAGCCACACAAGGCGAACACGCACATACCTATGAGTGTGGAGGAAGCATCGGCATATCTCAAAATGCCGATGGCAACTCTCTACATGAAACTTGGCAACGGCAGCATTCCTGCCACCAAGCCAGGCAAGCGTTACTGCCTTTATCAAGATGAACTTGACAAGTGGCTGGAGACTAACCGCAAGAATCCTGTACCTCTCACGGCAGAGGAGGAGAATGCAGCCATTCTTGCAGGAAACAAGCGCAAACCGAAACCCTTAAACTGGTAATGTCATGGATGCGCTTGAAATTTGTAACAAGCTACGCTCGGAGGCTTCGGGCGTAGCCACTTCTGGAATTCCGCTTGACGTATTCCCCCAGAAGATGCAGCAGATGATTCTTGATTTGGCAAGGACGGAGAACTATTCCATTGAGTTTACCGCTACTTCCCTTATATCCGCTATGGCAGCAGCCGTCGGCAACTCCTGCTATATCCGGATTAAAGGCAATTGGATTACTTCACCTATCCTATATGTCATTCTTGTTGGCAGACCAGGAGTCGGCAAGACTCCACCATTGAACTTTGCCTACAAGCCGTTGCACGACATTGATACTGAGGAGCACCATAAGTTCAAGGCTCTAAAGAATGAGTATGCAGCCATTGTGGAGAGAAACAAGGGCAAAAAGCGGACGGAATGGGAATCGTTACCTCCTATGCCTGTCCTGCATAAGAATATCATGAATGACTTCACGCCAGAGATTCTGATGCGCAATCACGATGCCAACCTCAGAGGTGTGGCAGTTGTGGTGGATGAGATAATGGGGCTGTTCAACACCATCAACCGATACAACAATAGTTCTTTTGTACAACAGATGCTGTCGGCTCACAATGGCTTGCCAGTAGATGTGTCTCGTTGTAATCTTGATTGTCCTTTACGCATTGACTATCCTTGCATACAGATTGTAGGAACTATCCAGACTGGTATCGTGCATGAACTTTATGATATGGGATTCAAGAAGAATGGTTTTCTTGACCGTTTTCTGATTACATGCCCAAAAGGTTTGAAGATTGCTCCTTGGGTTAAGGTTCCAAAACAAGATGCTGCAATCATTGAAAGACCATTCCGTGTATGGAAAGAGATCATAGACAAGGCTGTGGCTCTTCCTTTCACGGAAGGCATCTTCAATGTTCTTGACTTCTCTGATGAAGCCATTGACATATTCTATGATTGGCAGAATGAGGATATAGAACGGCAGAATGCCATTACGGATGAAAAAATGATAGACTCACGTGCTGCAAAAGTTCCTTTGAACACGGCTCGGCTTGCCTTGATATTCCAACTGTTCCGATGGGCTTGTGATGAGTCTCACAAGGATTTTATTGATGCGGAGTCCGTTAATGCAGCCATACGGATGAGCGATTACTTTGAGAATTCATACAAAAGGATGGATGACCTCGTTTTAACCGAGGCTACCGACCCTGTGAAGAAACAGGTACTTGACTCGTTGGGAAACAAGTTCGTAACTGCTGAAGCAGTAAAGGCTGGAGCGGATTTCGGTTTTGCAAGACGTACTGTCATGTATATGCTCAAAGACTTCTGTCAGAGAAACTTTATCATCAAAGACAAGCAAGGCAATTATGAGAAAGTTCAGAAGTAGAACCACCACCTTGCACCGTTTGCACTTTGCACTTCTTGCACTCTTGCACAAAAGATGCTGCATTTTGTGCCAAACAAGTGCAAAAGTGCAGAAAGTGCAAGGTGCAACAAGTGCAGAGCCCTATGAGTGAGTATAGATTCCATCTACAGAAATACAAGCTGGGCAACCGATATGCTTGCCCTCAATGTGGGCGTAAGCGTTGCTTTGCAAGATATATTGACGAGCAAGGACAGATTGTATTCCCTGACAATGTGGGGCGTTGTGACCATGAACAGAGTTGTGGCTACCATTATTCTCCATCTGATTATTTCAAGGACAATCCCGATGCCAACTGCAATGATGATTGGAGATATAAAACACCAATCAAAGAGTGCAGGAAAGAGAAACCTCTTCCAACTTTCATTGATAGCATGCTGGTGGAGCAAACACTGCATGGCTATTCTGTCAATCCTTTGTACCGATACATTTCAACGGTCTTTGGCAAAGAGGAGACAGAACGGCTGTTTGCCTTGTACAAGGTCGGCACTTCAAAGAAATGGGGCGGTTCAACTATCTTTTGGCAGATAGATGTCAATGGGAATGTGCGCACTGGCAAGATAATGAAGTATGATGACAAGACAGGACACCGTATCAAGGAACCCCACAGCCAGGTGACTTGGGTACACTCGGAACTGAAACTGCCAGACTTTACACTTCGGCAGTGCTTCTTTGGCGAACATCTGTTGACAAATAAAACCACGACCAAGACAATAGCCATCGTGGAGAGCGAAAAGACAGCCATCATTGCCACCCACTTCATATCTGATTTCGTATGGTTGGCTACTGGAGGCATGAACGGATGTTTCAATAAAGATGCTGTCGAAGTCCTAAGCGGTCGGGAGGTTGTTTTGGTTCCAGACCTTGGGGCAACGGATAAGTGGAAAAGCAAACTTCCATTGCTGCAATCAATATGCAAGCAAGTTCTTGTCAGCAACATCTTGGAAGACAATGCCACCGATGAACAAAAGACCAAAGGTCTTGACATTGCCGACTTCCTTCTGATGACGGAAACACCGCAGATGGCGCTACAAAGGCTGATAAAGCAACATCCGCCACTCCAGCATCTGATAGACAGCCTTGGGTTGGTGTTGGTAGAAGAGTCATAGCAGAATGGGTAAGGATCTGCGGGCACGCTTGCGTGACGGACTTTCACAAAAGTCCTAAACATAATAGGGACTTTTAGATTCACCTGCTGACGCTGTTCACTTAAAAAGTCCTTCTATTATGCTCAGGCTCCGCCCGAGACCTGTCTCCAATTATACAATAACTACGTTACAAGCTCAAATGAAATTCGAATGGAAAGAAACGTACCACGTGCCGCCATCCATGTAGGCACAGACAAGAAATCGTTCTCGTCCCAAGTGGGCAACGAGGCGGAACGCAGAGGTTGGGACGAGAAGCGTTACCAACTAAAAAACGCAGACATAGATAAGAACAACCATTATAACTACTCACGAAAGAGACTCAACTTTGAGATAGTCAAGGATGGAAAGATAGTGCCTCTCGGTTCCCAGTCTGTGCCGTTGCATGAACGCTTGCAGCACAGACTTGATGAACTTGGCTTCAAGCCGTATATGGATGCCAAGCGTCCCGACCAAGTTTCAAGGAACAGTCCGAACAGCACTGTCGGCATCATCTTCAGTGGTGACCATGATGTGCTTAACAGGCTTGCCTTTGGTGAACAGAAACTCAACACGTCAAATCCAAATGCTGACCACAGCAAGGTTGTATTGCAAAAAGGCATCTATGACTGGGCATTGGACACCTACCGCTTTGCATGTGAGAAATGGGGAGAAGAGAATGTCATCGGCTTTGATGTGCATTGTGACGAGACAAGCATCCATGCCCATGTGCAGACCGTGCCTGTTGAACAAGTAAAGAAACGTGGGCGCATCGGAAGCAAGTACATTCACAAGGATAATCCAGAAAAGGTTCTCTCTACAAAGGAATGGAGAGCACTTCCAAAAGAAGAACGTGACAACTATACAAAATCGGGAGCGGCAAAGGATGTTGTTGAAAGGGTCTCTTATGCCAAAGTGTGGGGAGAGCGAGCAAAGGACAAATCACAATACCTTTCCCAACTGCATACTGACTATTACAACAAGGTAGGGCATAAGTATGGCTTGGCAAGAGGCTTCTCCTATGATGAACTTTCAGAGGAAGAAAAGCGAGGACGCAAGCATAAGAACAAGGTGGTGCTTGAAGCTGAACGTCAGGCGAAAGTCGCTCTTGACAAAGTGGAGAAATATGCAGTGCTTGCCACAATCGACAAGAAGGAGCTGACCATTCCTTTACTCAACATCAAGACTCCAGTACAAGAAGCTATGAATGCCGTAAAGAAAGAACTTGCCATCCCGATTCCTACTATTATCGGACAAAAGGCGTGGCGTGAGGAGCGTGTGTCTAATATCTACGCTGCAATCAAGGCTCTTGTAGCAGCCGTTAATGCAGAACGTGACAAGCAGAATGAAGATGTACGCAAGTCTGTCAACAAGACATACACTTACTATATGCAGAATCTCAATAAGCAGATAGAGGAGAACAAGTCGCTTCGTGCTGAGAATGATGCGCTAAAGACTGAAAACAACAAAGTCAAACAACGCATCTCTCAACTTGACGAGAAGGCTGTGGAGCGAGTGACTACTCAACTTGTCTGTGCGAAGGAAGAACTCGCCAGTGCCAAAAGTTATAATACTACACTTTTGGAAATGTACAATGATTTGAAGGCTCGTTGGAATGCCATTTGGCAAGAGCCTGAAATGACAGACGCATGGAGACGAGTGGAAGTACGCAAAGAAAGAGAAGCAAAAGAAAAGGCTCGGCAAGAAACCGAAGCTAAACGTGAAAGCATGGCTCGGCAAAACAGATACATAGGAGTGCTTGACAAGTTCATCCATGAGGGGCATGAAGCTTTATCATCCTTTGCAAAAACAGACAGAGTCAACTTCAACGAGAAAGAATCGGCTTTCATATACTATGGCATTATGGCATCTGCTGTAAAGCATAACATTGGATTGGACTCTAAAGCCAGTATAGAATCGGCAGCAAAAAGTTTCTTATCTGGTATGTCGTGGCATGGTTTTACAGACTTCAAGCAGGAATGTGTCACCAGCTGGACAAAACTCTTCGCCACGAATGAAGTTCAATTCACAGACAAAGCCATTGACAACTTTCTCGCTTTTGTTGACCACATGTCATGTAGCGCAGATACATACGTTTCGCTCGGTGGTTCCAATGGTTGCGCCGACCAACTTACGAATTGGGACGGAACACAGAAAGTTGGATTAAGTGGCATCAAAAAAAATAGAAGTACATCAAGATAGAGTATTGATATCTATCAAGCCGTCTTTTATTTTCGATTCCTCATATTTTCGTCCAAAGTCTCAAATATACAATAGAGAACTGGCAGGAAGAACAATATGGCTATTGTTCCGACAACCATTCCACCGACAACACAAGTCCCGATAGCGACATTACCTCTTGCTCCTGCGCCATGGGCAAACATCAGTGGTAACATTCCTATTATCATAACACTTGCTGTCATGATGATAGGGCGCAGACGCACAACAGCGGCAGAGAGTGTGGCACGAATAATTGATTCACCAACTTTGCGCCGCTCTGTTGCGTATTCGGTCAAGAGTATGCCTGTCTTAGCCAACATGCCGATGAGCATGACGAGACCAATTTGCATATAGATACTATTGTCTATGCCAAACAGCAACGACAGAAGAAAACTTCCGCACAAGCCGAACGGAACGACAAGGATTATGGCAAACGGTATGAGCAGACTTTCATAGAGACAACAAAGTATAATGTAGATGAATACAATGCTTATGGCCAATATTACAATGGTGGCATTGCCTTTCGATGATTCTTCACGCGACATTCCGCCCAACTCGTAGCCATAGCCCTTTGGTAGTGTTTGTGCAGCCACTTCGCTTATTGCCTGTATGGCTTGTCCTGAACTATAGCCAGCAGCGGCAGTTCCATTTATCCGAATGGAAGGGAAAAGATTGAAATGTGTCAGATATTCGGCTCCGTTCACTTTCTTCAGTACCACATATTCGCTCAATGGTGACATCGTTCCGTCTTCACTTCTCACAAACATATTCCTCAATGCCTCCTCATTGAGTCTCTCAGTTGCTTCCGATTGCACCATCACACGATAGAGTTTGGTGTATTTGTTGATGTTCGAGGCATAGTCACCGCCTATATAGGCAGACATGGTGGTGAGTACATCCTTGGGCGACACCCCCTTCATCATACATCGTGCTGCATCCACTTCTACCGAATATTGCGGATAATCCATGTTGAATGTGTAGTGTGCCTTGCCTATTTCCGGACGCTTGTTCAAGGCATCTGTGAGTTTTTGTGTAGCAACAGAAAGTGCCTTGAAGTCCTCGCCTGAGCGATTCTGTACATATAATTCAAAACCGCTTGCCGAACCGTAGCCACGTATTGTTGGCAATGTGGCACAGTTTACATCGGCTTCTTTGATGAAAGCCGTGCGGCGGTAAATTTCGTTTACCACGCTGTCAATGTCGTCGGCACGACCTGTACGCTCCGACCAATTTTTCAAACGGACAGACAGGAATCCGGCAGAAGATGTTTGATTTTTTTGTGCATCGCGTCCGTCAATTCGTGTATGTATCTTGATTTGCGGAATGTTCTTAACCACAGCTTCCACTTGATCCATCACCTTGCCTGTTTGTGCAAGACTATATCCCGGTTGGCATTGCACGCTCACATCAATAGTACCCATATCCTCTTGTGGTACAAAACTTGTCTTGGTCGTAGCAATCATAAGGACTAATAGGACAATGGAAAGCGGCAATGAAAGCATGACAAGTTTGTGGTGCTTCACAGACTTTAGTATTGAATGCATATAGGCATTCTGCCATTTGTCATGTTTGTTTTCAACTGGCTTTTTCTTCTGCTTCAAGACCAAGGTACAAAGAGCAGGACATAGCGTCAAGGCATTGAATAAGGATATGGCTACGGCAGCAGCCATTGTCAGTCCAAACTCTTTATAGAACACTCCCGTTGTTCCGCTTGTGAAACTCACTGGAATAAAAACCGCCATAAAGACAATGGTAGTGGTGATGAGTGCAGCCTTCAGGTCTTTCATGGCTTCTACGGTAGCACGAAATACGCTCTCACAGCCTTGGGTGAGCTTTGCTTGAACAGCCTCGACCACGACAATGGAGTCGTCAACCACGGTTCCGATGACAAGTACAAGGGCGAAAAGCGTGAGCAGATTCAGACTGAAACCAACGGCATACATAAAGCCAAACGTACCGATGAGCGACACCAAAATGGCTATGGTTGGTATGACCATCGACCGCCAATCACGCAGAAACACAAATACGACAATCACCACAAGCACGAGGGCAATGACGAGTGTTTCCGTGACATTGCGCATGGAGGCATTAAGAAAGTCCATTACGCTTGTCTGGTCTTCAAGAACCATTCCGTCAGGAAGTGATTGGCGTACATCATCTTCCACCTTATCTATTTGCTTGATAATGTCGTTGGCGTTGGTACCTGCCGTTTGTGTGATGCTTGCCGATGCGCCAGGCTTACCACTGGTCGTACTCTTCATATTATAGTCCACCGTTCCCAACTCTATCCGTGCTACATCGCCAAGACGCAACACACCACCATCGGCAGAGGCTTTAATCACGATATTGCGGAACTCGCTTTCATCGCTGTAGCGTCCACGATATTTCAGTACATATTGAAAAGTATTGTCCGACTCCGCAGCCAATGCTCCCATAGGCGATTCAAGGTTTTGTGCAGCCAAGGCATTGTCAATGTCGGCTGGCACCAGCCCGTAGGCATGCATTTTAGCGGGATTGAGCCATATACGCAACGCATAGTCGGCTCCAAAAACATTCACCTCGCCAACACCGGCTATACGTGACAGTTGCTGTTCGATATTTATCTTCATGTAGTTGGTCAATGTCTTTGAGTCGTAGCGACCGTCTGGACTGTATAGAGTTATAAACTTCAGATTGGAGTTTTGCGTCTTGCGTACAGTTACGCCACTCTTTGTCACTTCGGCTGGCAACAGTCCTTGAGCCGAAGCCACACGATTCTGTACATTCACCACAGCCATATTAGGGTCAGACCCTTGCTTGAAGTATATGGTAATGGTGCAAGTGCCGTTGTTGGCGGCAGTGGAAGTCATATACTGCATGTTTTCCACACCGTTTATTGATGCCTCCAATGGTGTTACCACGCTTTTCATTACTGTCTCGGCATTAGCTCCAACGTATGTTGCGTTCACCTTGACAGTTGGTGGAGCAATGTCGGGATATTGTTCCAACGGAAGACAGAGAAGTCCGATAATGCCTATTATGACAATGACAACCGAAAGCATGACCGACAGAATTGGACGGTCTATAAATGTCTTGATGCTCATATTTTATTCCTTTATATTTTTATGTTACATTTCTACAAATTCGTCCGCAAAAATATAAAGGGATTCTGTTGACATTTTGTAGTTTTGTACAGCATAAGGAATAAAACTGATTTTTAATAGTATTGTAACATGAATACTGCAATATGCTTTTAATTGCTGCGTTTGTATGAATACAAATCATCACGACTATGTGGAAATATTACGCTTTGTTGTCAGCCTTCTTTGCCGCATTGACGGCAGTCTTCGCCAAAATTGGAGTGAAAGACGTTGATTCCGACCTCGCTACGGCTATCCGCACCACGGTCATTTTGTTTATTACATGGGGCATTGCCATATTGGGCAACCACATGTGCGACTTTCGGGGTATTCCATCGCGCACATGGGTGTTTCTCATTCTTTCAGGAGCAGCTACAGGTCTGTCGTGGCTCTTTTATTTCAGAGCCCTGCAGTTGGGCGACGTGTCGCGCGTTGCCCCAATCGACAAACTCAGTGTGGTAATCACCATCTGCCTGTCGTTCATGTTCTTGAAAGAACCGATAAACGCCAAAGTCATCGTGGGGGCATTGCTGATAACTGCTGGCAGTATAGTTATGCTTTACAAATAAATATAAAACTAAAAGAGAATGAAAGTACTGATAATAGAAGACGAGCGCAAGCTATCCGACAGCATTGTTGATTATCTCAAAGGGGAGAAATATCTGTGCGAACAGGCTTTTGACTTCAATGATGCCTTGATGAAGGTTCGCATTTATGATTACGATTGTGTGTTGCTCGACCTGATGTTGCCTGGTGGCAATGGTCTCGACATTCTGCGCGACATCAAACGTCGCAACAATCCGGCAGGAGTAATTATTGTTTCTGCCAAGGATTCGCTTGACGACAAGGTAAAGGGACTGCAAATAGGAGCGGACGACTATCTTGCCAAACCTTTCCACCTTGCCGAACTGAGTATGCGCATCTATGCCATCATACGCCGAAAGGAGTTTGGAGCAAACAATGTGTTGGAATGTGACGGCATTAGCATTAACTTGATGGAAAAGACAGTTACCGCCAACGGACATTCCGTTACATTGACAAAATCAGAATACGACTTACTCTTGTTCTTCATCGGCAATAAGAAACGGGTGCTGTCAAAGAGTGCGATAGCCGAACATCTGAGTGGCGACTTTGCCGATATGATGGATAACTTCGACTTCATCTACACGCACATAAAGAACCTGAAAGCCAAACTCGCAGAGGCAGGTATAAGAGATTGCGTCAAAAATGTATATGGTATGGGGTATAAATGGAATGCGATATGACGAAATTCAACGAAACAGTCAGGTATAAGAAACCCCGAAGTCTTATGCGCAAGTCGATGATGCGCTTTGTTGTGTGCATAGCCGCATTGTTTGTACTTGCCGCTCCTGCATTTTATCTGCTTACCAAGAATTATTATGCTGAGGATATGGCAGACTTGATAGATGCAGTACAAGCAGGGAAGGACATCCCTATGATGGATTTAGAGGAAGACATCATGAAGGGCATCATGCTTCAGTATCTGCTGGTAACAGCCTTGCTGTTTATAGGCATCATGCTAACCATAAGACTGATGTCGAAAAAGCTGTGGCAGCCTTTCGACAAAACGCTCCGTATAGTGGAGTCCTTCAAACTGGAGAACATGAAAGTTCCTTTCCTCCCTAAAAGCGATGTGAAAGAATTTGAAAGGCTTACCGATGCCTTGCACAAAATGATGAAGAAGGATATAGAAACTTATGTCGCTCAGAAGGAATTCACGGAGAATGCCTCGCATGAGTTGCAAACACCTCTTGCCATTTTCCAAACCAAGCTGGAACTGCTGTTGCAGCAACCAGAGTTGACGGCAGAACAAGCAAACATCATACAAGACCTTTTCCAAATGACGTCGCGCCTTTCGCATCTCAACCGCAGTCTGCTGTTGCTTGCAAAGATTGATAACAGGCAGTTTGACACAATGGAACGCATACAGCTCGAGCAGTTCGTTGACAGTCTTCTTCCCTCACTTGACAGTATTTCTGGTCAGTTGCACATATACAGACAGTATTCGAAAAAGCCGTTGAGAATCAATGCCAATCGCATTCTCTTGGAGAGTATGGTTAACAATCTCTTCATCAATGCTGTGAGGCATAACACTCCCGACGGAACTGTCACTGTAAGTATAGACGACAATAGGCTGACTATCTCAAATACATCAGCAGAGCCACCTCTATCTCCGTCGCTCATCTTTCGTCGTTTCTACCGCCCGACACAAAACAAGAGTGGCAACGGACTTGGTCTGGCAATTGTCAAGGCAATTTGCGATTATCATGGCTGGACTATAGAATATCAATACACAGGGAACCAACATTGTTTTGTAGTAAGTTTCGGATAATAAATTCCGAAACTTTGCGCAATCTCCAACATTTCCACAAAGTTCCTCTTTATTTTTGCCAACGAAAATTGCAAAAAATAGGTACTTATGTGGAAAATATTCATTGACAAACTTGACAGCATAGACAAACATCTTATGCTATTATTAAATTACGACGGAGGCTATATGCAGGATTGCTTTTGGCTGTTTATGTCTTCTCGTATCTTGTGGGTAGTGCCGTCACTGCTATTTATTATATATGTCTTCAAACATTTCAATCACGCAGAAGCTATTAGTATGATTGTCGCCATGGCTGTGACTGTTGCTTTGTGCGACCAGGTGTCATCAAGTGTCATAAAACCGTTCTTTGCACGCTTGCGACCATCACATGTCCCTGAGTTTGAAGGTTTGTTGCATCTTGTTAACGGATACCGTGGCGGACAGTATGGCTTTGTTTCAAGCCATGCAACGAACTCCTTTGGGGCTGTATCACTGGCATCATTGATTATAAATAAGCGATGGACTACATGCTTCTTGACGACTTTAGCACTGTGCGTGTGCTATTCGCGAGTTTATCTTGGTGTTCATTATCCTGCTGATGTGATTTGTGGCGGCATGTTGGGAGTTTTTATAGGATTTTGTGTTTACCATGCAATGCGCAACACGCTTAACATGACAAGGCAAACCAAACTACGTCTGGCTTTAATTATCTGTGTTTTTGTTGTCGGCAATAGCAATATGAAAGCAGAAGAATTTAAGGACAGCATACCAGTTGGTGATCATCCATTTCAATCTTCGTCAAAAGAAGAAAGTAAATTGGACAAGTTTTCTTCATCCCGACTGTATCAGATGACATATGTAGGTGTTCCCTTGATTGCAGCTGGACTCATCGTAAAGAGAGAAGATGACCATTTCCGTAGTCTGCGCAATGACTATATGCCAAAGTTTCGCAACCATACAGATGATTATTTACAGTTTGCCCCAGCAGCTGTAATGCTCGGACTGAAGACAGCAGGAGTAGAAGGACGCAGCTCTTGGGGCAGGATGTTGGTGTCGGACGCATTTGCGGTCATGCTTATGGGCGGTGTGGTGAACACGCTGAAAAACACAACGCACGTAATGCGCCCCGACGGTTCCAACAATCACTCCTTCCCTTCTGGTCACACAGCAACAGCCTTCATGACTGCCACTATGCTTTCAAAGGAATATGGACACAAAAGTCCTTGGATAAGTATAGGTGCCTATACCACGGCTACAGCAACGGGACTTATGCGTATGGCCAACAACAAGCATTGGTTGAGCGATGTACTGACTGGTGCAGGAATAGGAATACTTACCACAGAGATGGGCTATTGGATTGGTGACTTGATATTCAAGAATAAAGGTATCAATCATTCGGCTACAACTGATTTTCAGTTGGATGGAGGAATAGACAATCCGTCGTTCGCAAGCCTATATGTGGGACTTAACGTTCCTCTCAGCAAGTATGACATCAATGAAAAAAATTCTTTCCACACCTCATCAGGTTCTTCAGTTGGATTGGAAGGTGCCTATTTCTTTAATCCTTATCTCGGCATTGGCGGACGGTTTACTGTGTCAAACACAGCATTGATAAGCAATGGTGACAAGGCAGAAGAGAATTCATTTGATGCTGTTTCCTTATGTGGCGGCAGTTACTTTTCTTATCCGCTGTCACAGCGGTGGGCAATTGGCAGTAAACTACTCTGTGGCTTTGTGCATTATCCTCGTTTGGAACTCTCCAATGTTACCGTCGATACAAGAAACGGTGTATGCT
>Ga0310691_10003825_pt1 | contig 17513 bp, 36 predicted proteins | sample 176DNAGHGlowgp2_FD_203887 | JGI IMG/M metagenome (GOLD analysis project Ga0310691, IMG submission 203887) | Sheep rumen microbial communities from Palmerston North, Manawatu-Wanganui, New Zealand - 1766 DNA GHGlow gp2 (v2) (version 2) | ecosystem: Host-associated > Mammals > Digestive system >...
TTTGATACCATCGCTGCTTGTAAGGATTTTGCATCATGCAAGTTTGGCTACGGTTTCATTGCTCGTTCAACCCCCAAGTTTCGCGCTCCCAAGGCTACGGCAGCAGAGTGGGCAGCAGAGTTCGGAAACGATATGCCCAACATCGTGAAAGTAACCAAGGTGACAAACGCAAGGGCTTACGACTACGCCAAGGCAATCAATCGTCAATTAGCCAAGCAAGGTGATGCGGCTGATTTCAAGTCTGACCACATGAACGGCTACGAGTGGGTAGTTCCCAACATCATCAAGCGAGCCGAAAAGGATGGCTCTTTGCAGATGTGCGTAACGTTCAAGGCAAATGACCGCACCAAGTTCGAGACATTCTACATCGTTGAAGACCACTTCGCTACGGCTGACGAGTTAGAATTTATCACAGAACACCTCTACAAAGCCCCCAACAAGTCTGTAAAACAGACAGAGAACGGCATCGCAGACGAGGATGTTGTGATGGTTCGCAACTACAAGTTCTCCAACATCATCGCGGTAGGACAGACACCGCAGATTGAGGAAATTTGGAGCAACATTGAGTAAGAAAAGGGGTCTCTCGACCCCTTTTTCTTTGCCCTATGGTGTACTTGATTAAGTACAAATGTTAAACACTTTTTAAGAAAAATAATTGCTGATTGGTTTGGTCAATTCAAAATAATTTCGTACATTTGCATCGTCAACCAATGATGGGAGACGTACTTAAATAAGTCTAACAATTAAATAAAGAACATAATCATGCGTAAGTTGATTTGGTAATTTAGGAAAGAATGGCAGCACAGAGAATAATGCCTACAAAGGGTTTGGAAGTAACCTATTCAGTGGTGATGATACTATTCCACATTTTTCAAGGTGTAGCAGAGTCTGGTTTCATGCGGCCACTATGGACGTGGTGTCTGGTAAGCGTTTTCTGAACGGGGTAACTTACTTACGTTGGTTCGAATCCAACCACCTTGTCACAAATAATTTTTTGATTTCATTTTAAATTGAATGGTGACTTACGTTGTGAAACGTGAGTCATTTTTTTGTATTATTATAGATTAAAATATAAATGCCCCTACCTTATTCAGATAGGGGTATAGATGTACTTATTTAAGTCCAATGGTGCTTATGGCTGCACCCCTTGGAGTATTGGAGAATCAATATCATCTATCCATACATCAACTGCATCGTACACCTCGCAGCCGCCATGTGATGTCATAAAGATGGTTGTGGCAATGTTCTTATAGTTCACGTCAAAGAATGTGTTGTTCCCAATGAACTTGTTGCCACAAAAACATGGGTCGATGTTGAGGTTGTAGCCATTCAGTTTTTTGAAAGCGTCTGTAAACTTCATAGTGCTGACCAAACGGCACAAATCCTCTCTGTCTCTCTTAGCGAGTTCTGTTGCTAACTTGATGATAATTTCTCTTTCCATATTTTAATCTCTTTTTGTTTTATGATGCAAAGGTACGAAAAAAAATTGGATTGGCCAAATAAAAATGAAATTATTTTCAGTTTATAACAAAAAAAAATATGCTGGCCACTTTCCCAAGCAGTCAGCACAACCACGTTCAATTAAATAAAGTAATATGTAACCAATTCCAAGGAGCAAGGTAGGCTTATTTCAGCCCTACCATTGCTTTCAGTTCTTTCTTGATGGCTTTGGCAGTCTCACCTCTCCAAGTTGATGCGTTGCCAAGGAAATAACGCACAATGCTGTCGGCAGAATCCAAACCATAGTTATCGTTGATGGAATCAAGTGATGCCATAGCATCAAGGTAAGACTTTGCGCCAAAATATACTTTTGAACCCCAATCCTTGCGGATGTCACGTGCAATCTCGTAGAGAGGGCGATTCTGAACTTTCTGAATTTTCTTTGTTGCCATAATTGTTATGAATTTAATTGTTTAACTTGTTTCGTGATGCAAAGGTACGAAAAAAATCTGAATTAGCCAAACCAATCCAGATTTTTAACACTTATTTAACACTTCTCAATGTTTGCTTTCAGCAAGTCTTGTTCTTCCATGTCAACAAATATCAGTTCTTTACGTGCTCTCGTTAAAGCAACATATTTCAAGTTCATTTCTTGTTTCAGTTGCCAATTTAACTGATGCGGCCACTTCAATGGCAGTTTATTGGGCAGTAGAATAAGTACTCTATTTGCTTCAAGTCCTTTGCTCTTATGGGCAGTTGAAAGCATGACCGCATTTTCAACTTTCTCGTCTGTGAACAGCCTATCAATATAGGTTTTAAGTTCTGTAACGTCCTTAATGCTATAAAGACAAATGTTTTCAATGCACTTGCACCTATCTTCAAGGTTGAGATACTTCTGTGCTTGCTTTGCTTCTGCTTCTGTGCATTTTCTATCACTTCTAATGGTAGCAATCAGTTTATTCTTTTCGCTTTCAAGGTAGTCAAGAACTTGTTGAATGTTCTTTGTATTTGCGTTCTCTATCAGTACTTTAAGGTCTTGCGCTATGTCCTTACCCTTAACAACGGCAGTAATACCGCTTTGAATTAACTTCATACACAAACCAACCAAGGGCGCAGATGTACGACAAAGAACCATATCGTTTTTCTTAAACAAATTATAGGAAAGTTTATTTACATGATTTATTTCTCCGTCAATAGCACCATTATGTGCTTGTATTTGTGGCACAAGTTCTTGCGCTAATTTAATCATGTTTTTACCACACCTATAATTTACTGACAAAGGCAGTTCAATGGTATTGGGCAAAGATGCAATCTTTTGGAATGAATTGCAATCAGCCCCTGCAAAACCATTAATGGCTTGATTTCTGTCACCAACGGCAACAAAACGTCCACCTCTCGCAGCACAAAGCATTAATTCCCTTTGGGCAGTATTAAGGTCTTGACACTCGTCAATGAAAACGTATTTGTATGTCGGTATTGCATCTTTGTGGAACAAAGGTAAAACAATCATGTCAACGTAATCAATCACAAGGTCTTTCGGCATAACGTAGGCATCTTCCAACAAGATATTGCAAACCTTAACTTCGTCAAATAAAGTTACCAAATTGTGTTCATCACACAACTTCTCTAACTTCTTGATTTCTCCATGTTGAATGAGATTAACCCTTGCAAGGTCAAACAACTTCTGAACGTTGCAGCAGAAACCCCACACCCTTGCAGCCGATGTATCGGGGGTGATAATCGTTGACAAAGAATAAACGTTCTGTCTCACATACTTCTGATACTTCCAACTATCTACCTTAACATACATACGATATTGGGGAAAGTTGTAAAGTCTTTTCAATATGCTAAAACCAAAAGCATGAAGAGTTGAAACGTCAGCATACCCTTTTAATTTCTCTTTCAACTCGTCAGCAATTAACTTGTTGAAAGCAAGAAACTTCACATCATGCTCATGCAGATGCAGACGTTTACAAGCCATGACGATAGTTGTGGTTTTACCACTACCTGCAACGGCATTAATGGCAATGTTTTCATTGCCATTTTCCACCTCGTCAAAGATGTCTGTCTGATATTTTGAAAGCTGTAATTTTACTAAAGCCATATATATATATTATTAATGTTTTAACTCTGCAAAGGTACGAAAAAACTTTGAATTGACCAAAAAATCCAGAGTTATTTAACATATATTAATATTTGGCATTGCCAAATATAAAAAAGTATTAAAAATAAGTTAATAATTTGGCTATATCAATTTAATTTCGTATCTTTGCACCACGAAACAATTAAATTTATAGCAATATGATTAACAAGGAAGACAAGAAGGTTCAGAAGTACATCAACCAGTGCGCTGATTTCTGTAAGAAAGCGGGAATGAAGACACAGAAGGAAATTTATGAGTGGCTTCTTGCTGACCTTATGGAAGTCTACAAAGGCAAAGTACTCAAATGGACGTTGGAGTGGATTGCAGAGGATTTCACAGAAAGTATTTGTCTGAAATTGAACATACATCAAACTGGAGTTCGCTAAGAACTCCACTTTTTTTCAGTAAAGGAAATTATGGACATTACGACAGAGATTAACAAGTTAAAAGCCGTTGCCAAAGAGAATGGTTTAGAGATAAGATTCCGTAATCATACAACCAATATGGGTGATTTCTGCATCTTTATCTATGATAAATCTGTAAGAAAATCATATATGGTTGGTTTTGATGGCAATTGGAATAGCAAAAAGCTAACATTCAATGTGTGCTTGCGTTCAGCATATAATTGGATTGAAAAGCGTGACAAACGTTATATTAAGTGTAATGGGAAGTGGCAGTATATAGGATATGAATGATATTTGTACTTAATTAAGTCTTATAATATGAGAATAATTGATATACAGCCTGATTTCATAGTCGATGGTAAGCAACGTTTACCCAATGCGGATAGAACATTGAAGAGATTGGAGAGGATTATTAAGAAGAAAAATATTAAGGTGGCTTTCTGAGCCACCTTTTTAATTGTATGTGTATAATAAAAAGGAAAGATTGATTCCACCCCTTTGTACTTAATTAAGTCCGTTATAAGGCGTTATCTCGGTTGAGGTGATGCCCTTTTATTATATTCCATCAGAAACGTGCTTAAAACAAAAAGCAGATACCTCTACGTTGAAGTATCTGCCTCTTATTGTACTTAATTAAGTCCTATCATACCATGTTTAATTCATCTTTAAACCATTCCACAATATCTTCTAAATCAGACGTTGTTAAATCGTCTAGTTCTCTTGCTTTATCTTCCCCTAATATTTTGACCCATACGATTGCTTCATTATCATGGAAGATTTCTGTTACTTGTGGAAGTTCTAATTCGCTCAACCCCATAGCATCATCATGCCCAATGGTGAGAATCGTACAATTTTCTCGTTCACAATTGATTGGGGCTTCCTCCGTTGCGTACAATGCAGAACAGAATGATGAGATTTTCCTACGCAATTTTTCGTGTTTACTAATACGTGCCATAATTTAAATTCTTATTAATTGGTTTAACTTGGTGCAAAGGTACGAAAAAAAATTGGAATAACCAAATGTTGTCCCAACTTTTTTCTTTATGGCTTCAAATTATTTTCATATTCTACCAAAGCCAACGATTGTTTTAATTGTACTAGTAAACATTTTCTTATGTCTTCTTCGTATTTACGGAGTTCTTCAACCCATATTTTGCAATCTTCTGCTGGTATTGTAACACCTTGCCTTTTTGCCACTGGTGTGGACAATACTGCAATTAAACTTTCTAATGCGTTCATAATCTTTTTAATTTATAATACATACACATCTTCCCTTGTATCGTAGTGCTCATATTCAATGGTTTCTCCCATGAGTTTTGCTCTTCGCCTACACTCTTTAACGTCTTCCCATGTGCATCCCATTGTAGTGCAATAGCAATGGTCTCCGTGATACCAATCAACTGAATATATCTTAGTTTTTACTACTTTTTTTCTCATACTTGTATGCGTTTTGTTTAAGCCATTAATCATTTTTACCATTCAACATAACTTGCTTTTTCAAGTTCTTTATTGAAAAATTTTTTTTCTTCTTCTGTCGCCAAACGATACTCTCTAGTATAACCCAAACCAGTCATAGGATAAGGACGTTTATGCTTTTCAACTTCTCCATTTTCACGTCTGATATAAAACGCATCAGTCTCCAACGCTTCGCCATTGTAGCCACAATATCGGCACATACAACGCTCCATGCTAAAAATACTAAGATGTTCGTCTTTCTTGACAATAATATCGCCCTTCTTAAAGCCGTTTGTTAATTCAGCAAGGGTGTAAATAGTAACACTATCATCATCACAGATGGCAACCAAACCTGCTTCTTCCAATAACTCACTATTGTAAATCTCAACCATATTTTTCTATTTTTAATTGTTATTTGATATTGCAAAGGTACGAAAAAAATCTGAACTGACCAAATTTATTGGCACATTTTAACAAAAAAATCTCTGGGGTACTAGCCACATCTTCTAGGCTAGCACCCCTCGTCAACAAATCACTAACAATTAAAAGCAGTAGTTGGTAAGCATGGAATCGAACCACTCACTATGCACCTTAGATGGGAGCACCGCACGTGCCATTACTGCGATTACTTACCAATTTGTTGGAAGAGTGGGATTTGCACACCACGAAGCCACCGAAGTGACACATTAAGCACGAACTTAATGCCCATTTGTCTACATCGTCATTGCTGACGTTCTCCTCTGGTATCTTCCAAAAGGTGGTTTTTAGTAGGTTGTCCACCGCAACCAAGTATCTTGTAAATAAGGTACTTATCGCTATAAGTTTTAGGTTTTGTTTCAACCTTTGAACCTTACTTAATGTCTCAATGTCTATCGTTTCAAAGACAATGCAAAGATATGAAAAATAATTGAATTAACCAAATCTTTAGCATTTTTTTAACGTCCTTTAACAATCAACATATTCAATCAGTGTAAATATGTGAGAGACGATTGCAGAATACAAAAGCGGATTGTATTCTAATAGGCTATGCAAGGTGACAAAGAACGTTTTATCATTTTCTTTATCTATGAACCAACACACAAGACCCTTGTCACTTGTCTCCACCTTCAAAAGGCTAGCATTATAGGAGATACCATCAATGTCAAGGCCATCGTCAAAAATGGATGGTAACGTGGGAGTAAACTCAAATGCAGTGCCGTTGTCCTCGCCAAACGCAATCACCGCAACCAAACAGAGAATTTCTGTCATTCTGATGTTTTTTTCTGCCTTATTCATCTTCTTCTAAAATTTCTGTAATTTCAGCATCAATCGCACTAAGTTCACTTGACACATGGTCAAGCATATCAAGAATGTCACAATTCACTTCACGGCATTGTGCTTTACGGATAATGCCTTGTACCTTGTACGTAAGGTCTATTACTTCTTCTCTCGTCAGTTCAAGACCTTTTGTTCCTACTCTCGTTAAATTTGCCATATCTTTATCTCTTTTTGTTTTACAATGCAAAGGTACGAAAAAAAATTGGATTGACCAAATATCAATCCAACTTTTTTTAATATCTATAAAGATTTTCCATTCTGTTATTGGTAATATCGCCATCATAATGACCAATGCGGTTGTTTTTAACTTTATACCCATTATTACCATAATAGGTAGGTTTTTCTCCATCTTTGAGACACCAATGGTTATAAACAATCTGTGAAATGGTGTGTTGCTCTTTGCCCCATATCCCACAACATAGAAATATAGTCAACTGACCATGACACAATCTCGGTGCTCTCGGTTTAAGAACTTTCTTTGTCTTGGCATTCCGAATATTCCCATAATTTGACACCTCATACTTAGGCGCAAACGTTATTTGCTTCCATTCTTCCATATCCTATTTTGTTAAAAAACGTTCATATCTAAACTTCTCTGAATAGAGTACATAGAATGACCTAAACAACTTATCAGTAGGCGTTTTTACAAGCGCAACTTTTGATATTGTTTCCAAGAAATCATCTATGCAAGCATCAATATCAAGATGCTTATAATCTTTTGCATTTTCAATAGTAAGCCTTAGAGTGCTATCCAAATGCTCTTTGGCATATCCCCTAAAACTTTGTTTTAATGCTTCTGCGGTTATTTTATCTTTCATGCCCAACGTTTCCAATATGCTATTGAATTTGATGTACTGAAGCCGAAATACTCTTTTACCCTATATTCTGTCGCGTCACCATCGTTAGCGCTGAATGTGGCTCTGCTATCCCACTTCCCACGTTTCTCAACTCCATTGTTAAATACCTCGCCAATAAGGTTTTCTTTTGGAGTCTTCCAAATAACGAGTAATGACCCATTATCGTGCTTATACATTGCAATCTTTACCATAATCTTTATCTTTTTTGTTTTAATTCTGATGCAAAGGTACGAAAAAAAATTGGATTAACCAAATGATTAACCCAATTTCTTCCAGTTATTTACAATATTTAACATTTAACCCTTTGCATTAAGGTCATAAGACCGATTGGTCTCTCGCAGATTAACCTTGAACTCACGCAGCAACTTCTGATAGTTATTTGTTTTTTCCCTACCCTTGATAAGTTCTTTGGAGAGTTGGTACACTTCGTACTCCTTGCAAGGGTCAGCCCAAATGGGCGTAATCTTGGCACGTAATGCCTTGTTCTGTTCCTCACGCTTCTTCAAAGAGATACGAATGTTCTTCTGCTGAATGCGAATTTCACGCATCTTCTCTAATTCCTTTGCCATAGTTTTATTCTGTTTTAATTTATTATACTTGCCTTTTTGCAGTTTTAATAGATAAAACCTTAATCTTCTCGTCTCTCGGTGTCATTGTATGCACCGCTTCAAACTTCAATGAATTAAGGAACTCACGCAACTCCCCTACAGATGTGTCTTGGGGAACATCAAGTTTCAGCCATGTGACAACTTCTTGTTCTGTAACGAAACTTCCCTCTCGCAACACACCAACTTGCTGCAATATATATTCCTCAATCTGCTTTCTAAAGCACGGAGAAACAAGTTTGAAAGCCTCAACGATGTCAAAACTATATACCCTTGTATATGTAATCTTATCCTCGTCCTTATGGTATTCGACTTCAAGATGATAGGTGAGACCATCAGCGTCTTTCATATCATTAAAAACTACAACATAAGTGTCATTATCAAGCCATTTTTCGTCTACAACTTCATAGACTACCTCTGGTGCTTTTTCACTTGTAAACTTCTTACCCATATCTTTATCTCCTTTTTATTTGTTGTTTGATGGTGCAAAGATACGAAATTATCTCCACACCACCAAATATTTTAAGGGTTTTTAACACTCAAAAAGAGTTATTACCTCAACACCAAAATCATATTGGTCAAGAACAGCGTATTCACAATAGGCAATCTGCTCTGCAATTTCTTTTGCGTGTTCACACATAAACACATTGCCTTGAAACACTTCTTTTAATTTCTCTGTAATGGTGCTGACACAATCCTTATGACGCATATCAATGTGCTCCTCAAAAGCACAAATTGTGTCTTTTGTGTTGTCGCCGCCATCTACAAAATAAATGTGATTTATCTTTTTTTCAGTCATAGTCACCACAAAGTAAATCTGTTTCAAAAATACACTCAACAATCAGTTGGTTGCGCTCTGCTCCCTCTGAATCACCTAAGAACTCGTCACCGCCATAAGCAGAAACATAACTACCTATTTGGTCTGAATCATAGTCATTAACGTCAATCTCGTCTTGATACCAATCCTTGATTGTGGTCTTGTCATTAAGGACTTCAAGCAAACGTTTGCTATGAGGCTTGTCTGTCATATCCTTAATTTGGATATACTCAAACTCCGTGTCGCTAATCTTGCGGCAGAACTGACCTTCATCTGGGTCTGTGTTCGTCCATTCATTCACATCAAAGTGAATAGTTCCGTCTGAATTGAATTTGTTGTTGAACATCATAATCTTATCTCCTATTCTTATTGTAATGCAAAGGTACGAAAAAAATCTGAACTGGCCAAATCAATCCAGATTTTTTAACATATTTTAGTTAAATACCAATTCTTTTTAACTCATACGTAATATATTGATGCGATTTACCATGCTCCCTTGCCCTTTTAGAGTTTTCACCGCTCAAATGCAACTTCATGTAGTTTTCAGTGAGTAATACTATCTCATAAGAGTTTTCAATATAATCTTCATCACCAACCCATTCTTCTGTATCATACATAACAAGCCTATTTCCTTGTATGTAATAAAGTAATCTATCATAGTTTTTATAATCCCATTTATGGCTATGATAATAAAACACCGATACAGAATTATTAATGTTACTGAATTGCATTCTTACATGAAAATCATTTATCTGCTCATCAATCCAATCGTTTGATGTTTCTGTATCAGTAAACGATTTGTTGATGCGTACATCTTGCAATTGCGGTATGTCGTTACTTAAATCAACGATTCCATCTACATGGGTAACTTCCCATGTGCCAACTATTAGAGATTTATAATCGTTGCTTGAAACATCATCGTCTTTTGAGCAACTTGACAGACCGATTACCATTGTCATAAGGCAGACAATAAGCCATAATACTTTCTTCATAAATTTTCTTTTTGTTTTTATTAATAATTTAGATATTCATTAACCCATTGAACTCATGTTGCATCTGACGATATGCGTCATTGTTGCTCCAACCTTTTAAACGTAATTCACGTTGTCTGTCTGCATACACTTGGTCTGCTGTTCTTCTATCTACTGCCATAATTTATTATTTGTTTATTAATTGTTTTGTAATGCAAAGGTACGAAATTATTTTGAACTGGCAAAATAAAATGGGAGAAATTTTATTAAAAACTCTCCCATTTAACAAACTTTCACAAATTCAACTCTTTTGGCTACACATCTTCACAGACTTTACCAATCTTCTATAAACCTTACATTTACAGATGTATCTTTTACCCCTTGGCTTACAAGGTAATCACCAATCACTTTTGCCAAACCATCTTCAAACTGCTTTGGGTCTTTGATGCGCTTGCACTCCGTAGCGGTGTAAACCTCAAACTTCTCATTGAACTTGTAGGTCTTTTTCACCAATTCAATGAACTCGTCATATTTGCCCTCGGCAAGCAAACCTGCTTCTGAATGGAAATTAGCGTCAACCAATCTATCTTCGAGCAAGATTTTAATGCGCTTGTCAGCCTTTTGGTGCTCTTTAAGCAACTTCATAAGGCTATCATAGCCATAGGCATAATCGCACTTTTCGTTGGGTTTTTTGACATATTTTTGCCGTTCCTCGGCAGTGAAATAGATAGAATCGTCTTTGATGAAATTATCAATACACTCCTTGCACTCCTTGATGTTGCTTGCCCATGCGCCATAGTGCTGCGATGGCTTTTTCTCGTTACCCTCTTTGCAGAAATCGTAATGAACTTTTTTGCTCTTTGGCCAGTTAGAATAACGTGATGGGTCGAAGATACTGCGCTCATACTCAATCTCCGTTACCTTAATAATGCGATAGCCATTATAGATGCCTAACGGCTCTCTGCTTGTCTTGTGACCACTTTTTACACTCATAATCTTTATCTCCTTTTTAAATCGTTCCCCACCAAGAATATCTTAATGGGGGTGAATCGGCTGCTTGTATGCTTTTTCCCTATCACATTGCAAAGGTACGAAAAAAAATTGGATTGGCCAAATAAAAAACCCCAAAATGTCAGGTTTTTAACTAACCTTAACATTTGGGGTTCAAAAGGAGAAAAGAATGAGAAAAAAATTAACAAGGTTATGAGGGGTTTGATTTCTTGTGTGGGCAATCCTTATCCTCTCTTTGCGATGGCTACCCAATCCCATCTTTCAACGCAACCTTGCTATAAGCAAAAGGAGAAACTAATTAGTGGTGGAGTTGTTACTGCCAACCTCTTACACAACTGCGCATTTGTGCGTAAAACGACCTGCTCTCTTACCCTTATACGAGGTTATTTCTCCTTATATTTTTATACTTCTACATCGTCAGTTCTTTCTATATGCTGATGCAATACGTTATGCAGTTGTTCAAAATCAATATCTTCACAGCCCCATACAAGTGCATCCTTGCGGTCACGGAGCAGTTCAACATCAAAGTAATCACTTGCTGGATTATAATAAACTCTTACACGTCCACGATGTTTCAATCCAGTGACCTTGAACTGCAAGCCATAGCAGCCATCTGTTGAGCCGATGAGCATGAATGACTTTGCGCCCCATGTATAAAACTGACGCAGCCTTTCTGTGATGTACGTTGTGCCACCTACTCGCTCTGGTGCTTTTGTTCCTTTCAGCAGCATAAGGATATAGTTAGCCATTTCCTTACAAGTTCTAACATCACTCGGTACTGCTACTTTTTTCATTTCGTAATCCATAATCTTTCTGTTTTTAATCGTTTCGTGATGCAAAGGTACGAAATTATTTTGAATTGACCAAATGAAAAGGGAGAAAAAATCTCCCTTTAACATTTTTTAATCGTCCTCATAGAAAATAGCGTGTGTTGCATCAAATAAAAGGTAATAATGCCCATTTCCGCACCCTCTATATTCTTCAGAATACCATCCCCTTGGATAATCGTCATTAAACGTTATTTCAAGCGTGTTGTCATAACCATTAGTCCAACGTCTGTGATAATTCTTCTTATCGGCTATTGCCTTTTCAACGTCTGCATTATAGTGTTTTCTATTCCATTTGTCATAGGCGATAGACTTCCAACATTGTTTGTTGTAGAAACTCTCAAAAACTTGATGGCAAGGACACCATTCGTATTTTCCACCCTCTCGGCACTCCTCATAGAACTTTTCATAACTATCTTCTGCCATATCCTTGCAAAATTCCTCTATAAGGCTTTCATCCGACAAGAAATACTCAATTCCTTTTCTAATATCTGGCCAAAAGCCACTCTGTGCAAGGTATTTAACTGCGTCTTTGGCTCTTCTCCTTACAAGACTTACTCTGTCCGTTCCCTTGTGTTCCACAAGTTTCAGTGTCGCCCAATCTTCATAATGGTCTTGCCACGATATTAACTCATGCCCGTAATGTCTTCTACCTTTGCCGATAGCGCAAATGCGTCCATCTTCATGTAGCCACAAGCGAACAACTTTTGAACCGCCACTAATAAGGTTTACACGATACTTTTTTGTAAACTCACTTGTTACTATTTCTCTGATTTCTTGTAATGTCATAATTCCTAATTGGCTTTTAATGCTTAACGAATACGAATTACTAAAATACCATCATAGACAGAGCAAGAATCCCTTGTCTCTCCCACCTTCATATCCTTGTAGTCCTTATAGTCGAAGCCATTTGCGTCAAAGTCATCCTCTGTATCAAGAGCAATAACAAAAGGCTCACCATCAGTCCAATTCTCAATTTCCTTTGTGCCAATTGCCACATACTTTGCGTTGATTGTGTTCAACTCTCCGTTCTTCAAAATGTTTTTTTCCATATTCTTTATCTCCTTTTTGTTTACGTTGCAAAGGTACGAAAAAAACTTGATATAGCCAAATTTGTTAACACATTTTAATAAAAAAGTGGATGCAATTCGAAAAAATCGCACCCACTCAAAACAAAAAGAATAGATTATGAATGTTTCTCAATCAAATCCCTAAACATAAAAGGATATGCGCTATTCTTCTTCTGGTCAGCAATCATTTTCTCAAAGTTTTTCTTCACATACTTTGAAAGAATGTCGTTTACACGTTCGTCATATTTGAACTGAGGAATAACAATCTGCGCGTTGGTTTTGCCCCTTGCTTCTTGTGTTGCCCTACGTATAAACTTCAACTGCCAAGGAAGATTATATTTCTCTTTGAGAATGCTCTCCACGATGCCAATGATGCTTGCACCGCTATCCTTGAAATATGCCTTGCACATCTGATAGTTGGTGAGCAGATTCTCATTCTTCTGATACATTGAATATACCTTATTTGCCTTGTCTTTGGCATAATTGGCAATGGCTTGTGCTTCCAATGCCTTACGTACCTTACTATTACTCATATCTATATCTTTTATTTGTTTCGTGATGCAAAGGTACGAAAAAAATCTGAATTAGCCAAATAAAATACAAATTATTTTTAGAAAAAAATAAAATGGGAACAAACCTCCCCAAGTTCGTTCCCAATCAATTTGAAAAGGTTTTTCTTCCTTATTATCAAAAGTGTTCCTCATTCACTTTTGATGGCCTTCCATTTCTTTGCAAAGATATAAAAAATCAATTTGAAAACCAAATATAAATATCATTGGTTTATGATATTTTCCAACTCTTCGTTTGAAATTTTTATCTTTGCAAACATTGGCTTATATTTCAAGCACTCTTCGTATGCTTTTTTCAACTTTGGCAGATTTACATTAGTTTCCCACCAAAGATAGAAAACAATATCATCATAGAGTTTCTGCAAGTCTTTCGTGAACATATCTTCAAGTTCAACCTTATGGATATTATGCCCACTTCCAACTTTATAACAAATTGGATAGCGCATAAAATACCAACCACCCTCGCTTTCCTCCACTGAATAATCATAACGACCCCAGCAATCAATGAAGAGGTACTTTTTAGTTATTGCATGGTAGTTACGTCCATCATCACCTATTGTAGGTGTGCTTCCACACTGCTTGATATAGGCATCAGAAAAAGTAAATTTCTTGTTACCTATAATTCTGCGAATATTCTCTAAAAGTTCTTGTTTTTTTACTACATTCATATCTCAATCTCCTTTTTGCTATTTGTTGCTGCAAAGGTACGAAAAAAACGTGAACTGACCAAACAATTCACGTTAATTTTTGTTAATCCCATTCAGCAATGTATTTTCCCTCTTCGTTGTCGTAGATGTTCACTTGCGGACACTTCGCACTCCTATAGAACTCTGCTGCCTTTTTAAGAGCCAAAACTTCATTGTCTGTATCAATGTGCTTGGCGGTTTCTTCAATCACATCACCATTCTCATTCAACTCATAGCAATGCACAGAATAACGTGCGTCAAGTGATTTTATATACTTTGTTACGTGTCGGTTTACGTCATGGATAACACCATCGCCCATTGTGACGCAATAACGCTCTATGTGGTTGTTTACTTCGTCCTCATGGACACCTGCATCAATGTCCACTGATTGCCATACAAGGGAATGAATGAAATCCTTGAAAGCCTTTTTAACTCTTTCGTAGTTTTCGTAATTCTCTTTTATTCTAATTTTATCCATATCTCCTATTTTTTAATGCTCCCACTCCCAAAGTTCTGCTGCAAGGTTAATAAGTTCTTGTTCTGTTAGTTGTTGCTCCATAATTGATAACAATCTATTAAGACAAGTATCATTGCCATACTTCTCGCCCCAATCCAAAATGTCTTTAATTGCTTCTTTCATATCTTAATCTCCTTTTTAATTATACCCCAATTCATCACAAGCGGCTTTAACTGCATTGATACGTGCAGTAGTGCAAGCGTTGTTATAACCGCAGTTATCGTATGTTGCAGTCTTTGTGGTGTGGTTTACAACTGCAATCTTATTGCCATAGAAATAGACCTTTGTGATATTGTCCTCTGTTAGGACAACCACGTTGCTGCCACCCCAATTCTTTTTATTAATGACTGCATCGTAAATGCTTTGCTGATAACTTCTAAATGCCATAATCTAACTTCCTATATTTGTTTTAATCTGCGTCTTCGCAAAGTTCTGCGGTATATGGGGAATATATTGTACCACTTTCAACTGCTTCGCTTTCTACTGCGAAAAGGCCAGTTCCCTTTTCGTAATATATTTCCAACTCAAACTCCATATCACGGACAACTGCTTCTGCTTCTTCTTGCGTAGAGCAAACCTTTTCTTCAAGTAGTTCTTCCACTTTTGCAGCAAACGCTTTTGGGAATTGCTCTTTGGTGAGTTTAATTACACCAATGCTTTCGTATTCGTCAGAATTGTTTAATTTAACCATAATCTTTTCTCCTATTTTTATTGTTAATACTGCTTTGTTGTTTTGTAATGCAAAGGTACGAAATTATTTTGAATTGACCAAATAAAAAGACCACAAATGTCAGGTTTTTAACTTTCCTTAACATTTGCGGCCAACAAAAGGAGATTAAAGAATGATTATTCAATGTTCATAAACACAAAGTTCATACCATTGGCACAAGGCTTCCATGTGATTACACCAACAAAAGCGTAATCGTCATAACCGAATGTAACCTTGTCGTGCGTATCGTCGATTTTCTCAACCTCAATCTTTTGGATTGGAGGAATCATACTGACGCTGTTACTTCCATATACCTTTGCGTTAAGTGTCTTTATTATAAACTCTTTATCACGCTTCAAAAAAATAGAGTGGATAAATGCGTTCTTTATTGCTTGCTTAAATGCTTCTGCTATTGACATAACTATATGTATTTTATTTACGTTTATTTTTCTGCCAGTATTTCAGTTTTTTCCTTTTGGGGTGAAATTCAGCGGTGTAAAGCCCCATACTCAATTCTTTAAGCATTGGAATATTAATGCTTGGGTCATACCCATGTAATATGTAGTAATACATTATTCTTCTAAGTTATTAAATATCTTTTCAAGTCTTTTTCTCGCTTTGGGGTCAGAGAGAGTGTCGGCAATCATTATGCCGACACAGAACAATATGAATAAGCCAAACATTACTTTTCAATTTTTGTTATAGTTCCCTTGTCACCATCAATAATGTAGCCTACTTCCTTGGCAATCACTGGGAAAAACACATCGCTAAAATACGTACTCCCATCGCCTTCGCAAAATACTTCTACGTCAAAATTGTCATAGGCAGAGGGATAGAGCATAATACGCTCAAAAATCTCACTCCAATATGCAGTAATAGTGTGTTTGATGTCTGACTTCCCACAGATAGAACCATCATTGAGGTTAAGCCATTGGACAAAGCGAACTCCCCTCTCTGCCATATTGCAAATGGTTTTAAACTGCGCACCATCCATACGGCTTGTTAAGAACTTCCTATCTTCCTTGTTTGTGAGGTCATAGATGTAACTATCTTCGCCATAGTGTCCGCTTTCCGCAATAAAAGCGTTCCATAACATGACAAGTTTCTCTTCTGATAACTTTTCAATGGTTTTGAGATAGGTTTTACGCTCAATAGGGTTCATTTCCTTGATTGTGCGCTGCTCACAGAATAATTGCAAATTATCGCCATAGGTGTTGAAGAAAGTCACAATTTCCTCGTCTGTCGGCTTGGTGCTGAATGTGATTTCAGAAACAATTTTCTTGAACTTCTCCAACGGAGACTGCAAGCAACGGAACATTCCCTCATGCTCAATATAATCGGCCATAAAATCGTCAAGGTGCAAGCCGTAATCGTTGATGTATGTGCTAATTTGCTCGTCTGTCGGTGCATCAATCCCCTTTGCCTTACAAGCCTTAATGACGTTCATACGGAAACTAATCACCTTATGGGCAAAGCCAATCAAATCCTTTTCTTTTTCTACCATATTCATATCTTTATTCTCCTTATTTGTTGTTTGATGGTGCAAAGGTACGAAATTATCTTCACACCACCAAACTTTTCAACGTTTTTAACAATCGTAAACCGCAACTTCACCAATAGGCTGCTCGAAATCGCCTAAGTGGTCTGTGAGAGTGTAGAGGCCAGCGTCTTCTGCGAGAGCCTTACGAAGAAACTCTGCATATTCCTCGTTGCCCTCTGAATGAGCGTCAGCAATCCACACGTTAGCCATTTCGCCATCTACATCTTCAAGGCTATAATTACCATGCCAATCTTCATCGTTATTGACCATTTCCACAGCCATGTTGTGCTGCTCTTCTGAAAGGTCAAAGGTCTCTACTCGGAAATCTTCTAAAGTTGTTGTTCTTTTCATTTTTTTACTTACTTTTAATTGTTAATACTGCTTTGTTGTTTTGTGATGCAAAGGTACGAAAAAAAATTGAATTGACCAAATTATTTTGGAGAAAAATTTGTTAAAAAACAACGATGGGCTTACCTCACGGCAAACCCATCATCCAACTAAAAACCTAACAATTCAAATTATGGAAAACAAAGAGCGTTTCACAACGCAACGAGTAGCGCCCTATAGAATAACGA
>Ga0310691_10003826_pt1 | contig 17509 bp, 12 predicted proteins | sample 176DNAGHGlowgp2_FD_203887 | JGI IMG/M metagenome (GOLD analysis project Ga0310691, IMG submission 203887) | Sheep rumen microbial communities from Palmerston North, Manawatu-Wanganui, New Zealand - 1766 DNA GHGlow gp2 (v2) (version 2) | ecosystem: Host-associated > Mammals > Digestive system >...
AGGGACACTTTGCAGCTGGCAGGGAAGATCGCATCTTACATGCCGGCGAAGTCCAGGGGAGAGGACCAGCACCCGGCCAGGAGATGCTTTCAGGCGCTTCGCATCGAAGTCAACGGAGAGCTCGACGGACTGGAGAGACTGCTTGATGACGGTGTGGAGATCTTGAATGACGGAGGCAGGTTTGCCATCATCACCTTTCATTCGATGGAGGACCGCATCGTTAAGGAGAAGTTCAAGACATGGGAGAACCCGTGCACATGTCCCAAGGATTTCCCCGTCTGCATCTGCGGCAAGAAGCCGCTTGGCAAGGTCATAACAAAAAAGCCGGTCACATCATCTGAAGATGAGATCAAAAATAACAGAAGAGCTCACAGCTGCAAGCTGAGGATCTTCGAGAGAAAAAGATAAGAGGGGAGCTTATAGAAAGTTGGCTGTTAAGGAACGTACGGACAAGACACTTAACGAAGTGATCAACACGCGCAAGGATGTATATATCCTTAACAATAATCATGTCATTAAGGAAGATAAGCTCCATGATCTCTCGGAGCATAGTGTTACCGAGCTCACGGGCAAGGAACGTTACGCTACAAGGGAAGACGTTGATAAGAAGACGGCAGAATACAGGGAACATCTCCAGGAGGAACTTAAGAAGGCTGTTGCGTATGAGCAGCACAAGAAGGCACGTAAGCTTACGGGACGCCGCGTGTTCGAGACGGTGGTCGTACTGCTCCTCATCGTGTTCATCTCGGCACTCCTGATCCTCATGATGTACCCTCAGACGCAGCTCGCTGAGATGAGCCGTGACAATGCAAATGCAAAGGTCCGCATCGCGGGTCTGAAGAATGAACTTCTCGATGCTGAGGAAGCGGCAAACGGTGTATCAGACATGGATTACATCAGGACCAAGGCGATCGCCCTCGGCATGCAGGATCCCAACCAGAACCAGGTCATCAATCTTCCGGTTCCCCGTAACGATTCACTTAAGACAGTCATCTCCTATGATGCGTACGGCATAAGCGAAGAGGCGCTCGACAGTTCTATCAAGGGTCTTGCCGATTACTACCGCAACAAATGAGGGGCCTTCTATGAACGCGAAATGGTCGAAATTAATGCCTATTACTGTATTCGTGATGGCATTGCTCCTCGCTATCTATGAGATATGGCAGCTCTATATGACGACAGTCGTAAGCTATGACCAATACGCAAAACAGGCATCCAAACAGCAGTGGAGACTTGTAACTTATGCTTCTGACAGAGGCCAGATCTACGACGCAAACGGGATCGCCTTAGCGTCCAATTCTTATGACTACACAGTTGTCTGTACTCCGCGTATGGTCGTGTCCAAGCAGCTTGACAGGACATCGATCATCAACGGGTTTATAAATATATTGGGAGTTACTTTCGATAAAATGGATTCCATCATTCCGGAAGATCCGAAGGACGGTTCAGATCCCAGGGTCAAGATCGGAGGATGTGACATCGTAAAGAATATCTCCGCCGAGAAGAAGGAAGAGCTCGAGGCTTTCCTGAAGGAGTATAAGATCGGCGGAGTCTCGTTCATTGCCGTTCCGCAGAGGTATTATAACTACGGAAGCCTTGCATCCCAGGTTATCGGGTACGCGCATAACGACGGTTCTGCGGTCAAAGGCATCTACGGGCTTGAGGCATATTACAACGCTACGCTCTCCGGTACGAACGGCTACAGGTATTCTGAGGTTGACTCCAAGACGGGCGGCAACCTGCCTTATTCCGCTGCTACGAACGAGCAGGCGGTAAACGGATATAATCTCGTATTGAACATCGACGTAAGCATCCAGAGGATCGCTGAGGAAGCGTGCAGGAGTGCCTACGAGAAATACAGTCCCCGTGACGGTATCTGCGCCATAGTAATGAACCCTAATACGGGTGCCATCTATGCGATGGTATCGCTCCCGGACTACAATCTCAACGAGCCCTATGCGATGCCGTATGCGATGAATGAAGAGGCGTGGAACGGTATGAAGGGCAGTGAACAGATCGATTACCTGATCGCGAACTGCTGGCGTAACAGATGCGTATCGGATACGTATGAGCCGGGTTCGACGTTCAAGGCGCTGACGACGTGCATCGCTTTCGAGGAGAACCTGACGTATGAAGATGAGATATTCTCCGATGCGCCGATCGCCGTATCAAGGGATCACACGATCTCGTGCTGGCTGCAGAAATCAAAGCACTACCACCATGGCAACGAGACGCTGAAGGTCGGATTCCAGAATTCGTGCAACCCCGTATTCACGCAGATCGCACGCAGGATCGGCATCAGCAAGTACTATAAGTATGTAAGGATGCTCGGTTTCTATAACACGACCGGCATCGATCTTCCCGCAGAGGGAAAGGGTATCTTCCACAAGAATCCGCAGGACATCGACCTCTCGGTTCTCTCATACGGCGAGTCTTCGACGGTTACACCGATCCAGCTCATCATGTCCTACTGCGCGATCATCAACGGCGGCGACCTTCTGGTGCCTCACATCGTTAAGAGCATAACGGACAGTGACGGAAACATCGTTGACGAGATCGAGCCGGAAGTCATCAGGACGGTGTTCTCGGACAACACGTGCAGCAGGGTCAGGAAGCTCCTCGAAGCCGTTGTCACGGATGGTACGGGTTCTGCAGGTCAGGTTCCCGGATACTCCGTTGCAGGTAAGACCTCAACATCCACCATTGAGACCGGCGAGCTCAAGGGCGCGCACGTTCTCTCGTTCTCCTGCTATGCTCCTTCATATGATCCGAAGATAGCTGTCCTCGTAGTATTGAACAAGCCTGAAGATCACTCGGTAGGCTCATCTGCGGCTGCAGAGACTGCGGCAGACATCGTATCCAAGACGCTGACTTACATGGCTGTTCCCAGGAAGTTTACTGAGGAAGAATATAACAAGATGCTCAGGAAATACTACGTCCAGTATGTCGAGGGCAAGACAGCATCAGATGCTGCTTCATCGATCTCCATCAATGGTCAGAAGCCCATCTACGGCCTGGCTGACATGACGAGCGATACGATCATATCAAGGACATATCCTGACTACAGGCACAAGCTCTATTCAACCGGCATAGTAGTCATGTATCCCGACGGTGTCACGGAAGATCAGATGCTTACCACAAGAGTGCCGAACATGTATGGCATGACTGCGATAGAATGTATTGAAGCCTGCAAGCAGGCGAGCCTGAACATAGAGGTTGATGGCGATGTAACGGGCGTTTGCATTGAACAGCAGTACGCGACGGGAGAGAAGGTGTTGGCCGGTGAGACCGTGAAGGTCAAGCTCGGCGATGCATCCGAGATCCCTGCCGGCGGCAATCCTACACCGACGCCCAGGCCGACCCCGAAAGTATCCGACGACCGGGACAACAACGACACCGGAGCGGATGATCAGGGTGAAGACGGAGTAGTACACGGAGGTGAAAATGAAGCTTAAGGATCTTGTATCGGAAACCGAACACAGAGTGATCGCAGGCGACATGGAATTGTCTGCCGGACACATTGTCTGGGACTCGCGCCGCGTTACTAAGGGTGATGTCTTTGTGGCGCTCGTCGGAACACATACGGACGGGCATACGTATATCCCGCAGGTTATCGAAGCAGGCGCGTCTGCCGTTGTTACCGACAAGTCACAGACAGTCTATGATGATGCTGCACTGGCTTCTCTCGTATCAGGCAAGGATTGCGCAGTAATTGAGATACCCGATACGAGGATCGGGCTTGCGACGCTGTCCATGGTGCTCTATTCCCATCCTGAGCGTGATATCTGCCTCTATGGAGTCACGGGAACAAAGGGCAAGACGACGACCTCGTTCATGATGCATAAGATCCTGCTCGATAACGGGATCAAGTCCGGACTCATGGGAACCGTCTATAACAAGATGGGCGAGAAGACGATGAAGACAGATCACACGACTCCTGAAGCGCCGATCACCTATGAGTTCCTTGACATGCTCCGTGAGAACGGGTACGACAGTTGTGTCATGGAGGAGTCCTCTCTCGGATTCAAATATGCCCGTAATTACGGCATGCACTATAAGATCGGATGTTTCACGAACCTGTTCAAGGATCATGTCGGCGGTGTGGAGCATCCCGACATGGAGGATTACTACAACAGTAAGCTCATGATATTCGATGACTGCGATATTGGTGTCATCAATATAGACAGCGATCGATCATATAGAACGATCGAATATGCGAAGGGAAGGTGCAAGGTCTTCACATACGGCGTGCTTGACGATAATGCCGATGTCAGGGCTGACAATATCAGGACGGTCGTGAAGAACGGGATAAGCGGGAATGCTTTCGATCTGGTCTACGACTGCTATGTAAAGGAAGTCTTCGTACCGATCCCGGGCAGCTTTAATGTCTATAATGCACTTTGCGCGCTGACCGTAGCGATCGCTGCAGGCCTCGATCTTGACAGGTCTATCGAATCCCTGGCGGGAGTTACAGTTCCCGGAAGACTGCAGCCTGTCGAGAATAAGTTCGGCGCACATATCCTTATCGACTATGCCCACAACGGGGACGCACTCCAGAAGGTCATCAATACGATAAAGGAGTTCACGACGGGGCGTCTTATCACGGTATTCGGCTGCGGCGGTGACAGGCCTAAGCAGAGACGTTACGACATGGGCAGGATCTCATCAACGATGTCTGATTATGTAGTCGTAACTTCCGATACACCCCGAAATGAAGATCTTGATTCGATCCTACGGGACATCCTGTCAGTCATGACCGAAGCCAAATGCAAGGTCAAGGTCATCAAGGACAGGAGAGAAGCGATCTCTTATGCAACTTCGCTGCTCCGTGAAGGCGATACAATGCTCATCGCCGGAAGAGGGCATGAGGATTATATCGAGATCAAGGGCGTGAGACATCACATCCTCGATTTCGAGGTTGCGACGGAAGCTGTTAAGGCAGAGGAGGCAAGAAGAGGCATCAGATGAGCGAATACGAATCTAAGGCTAAGATCGAACAGCTCATAGAGACTCCTACCTCGCACGGACAGGAGCCCATTCTTAAGAAGCGCAGGATGAAGCTTACCAACATCCCGCTCCTCATCATACTCTTTGTGATCCTCTGTATCGGAATAATCATCCTCTACTCGGTCTCAAGCCCGATCGGCTATGCCGAACAGCAGGATTCACTGTTCTATGTAAAAAAGCAGATAAGGTTCACGCTGATCGGACTTGCGATGGCGGTGTTCGTTAATTTTGTCGATCCGCTCAAGATCCTGATGCGCAAGCATATCCTGCTCGCACTCGTCACTTATGGACTGGCCTTAGGCCTTGCAGCGGTAACGCTCGTTGCAGGTCAGACATATAACGGCGCGAGAAGGTGGTTTATCATTGCAGGATTCCAGTTCCAGCCTTCAGAGGTAGTCAAGGTGCTGCTTGTCGTAAGCCTTGCGGCATACCGGCAGTTCGTAGTCAACCTCAAGGAGAAAGCAAATGCGTCCGGTGAGCCTAAGAAGATGAAGCCCGTTAGGGAAGCGATGCTCGATTTTGTCATCCCGATATCGTGTGCGGTCGTGGTCGATGCACTTATCCTTGCTGAGCCTCACGGTTCGTGCGCGCTGATCATTGCGGCGATCGTCTTTATCAGCACGCTGGCATCAGGGATAAGGCTCCGGTCATGGATCGTCGGCATCCTCATCCTACTCGGTTTCGTCATCGTAATCGGCGGTCCTGCATACATGCTGATGCCTGAGGAACAGGTCACGAAGATCGAGCAGAAAGTGCTCGGAAACTTCAGTCACGTCTTTAAGAGGATCGCGATCTTCACGCAGGATGAAGATGACGAGGAATCCGAACTCACGGCAGACGATACAAGACAGATCGACAACGCCCATAACGCGCTCGGTTCAGGCGGAATGTGGGGCGTCGGAATGGGTATGTCCCGCTCGAAATACAACTACATCGACGAGGCGCAGAACGACTACATCTTCTCTGTCTATGTCGAGGAGACCGGCTTTGTCGGCGGAATGTTCCTCATTATCTTATACATGATCATGCTCGTCATGTGCATGGTGGTCATATGGAATACAACATCAGTCTATTACCGCGTCGTTGCTGCGGGGTGTACTGCGCATATCTTTGTCGAGGCGTTCATGAATATCGCCGTTGAGCTGCAGATAATCCCGTCCACGGGCGTCACGCTCCCGTTCATCAGTTACGGCGGATCGGCGCAGATCTTCCTGCTGCTCTCATTCGGATTTATACTGGGTTGTTCCCGTTACGGAACTCTTGGAGAAGAAAAAGAGAAGCTTAAGGAGAAGACTGCGTAATGGAGTATCGTTTTATTATCACAGGCGGCGGCACATCAGGACATATCAATCCTGCTCTAACTATTGCGGATTCATTGACAGAGTTCTATACATCACGGGGAGATACCTGTAAATGCATTTTTACGGGGCGCCGTGACAAGCTAGAAGGTGAACTCGTGCCAAAGGCAGGGTATGAATTCTATCATGTCGATGCGGAGCCTTTCCCGATGAAGCCGTCAGGACAGCTAATGAAAGCCGTGCGTACGATGCCAAAGGGACGCAGGACCTGCAAAAAGCTGATAGCAGAGTTCAAACCTATGGCTGTGATCACCACGGGAGGGTATTCCTCTGTCCCACTGCTCCTCGAAGGCATGAGACACAAGATCCCGGTCATGATCCACGAGGCAAATGCTTTCCCCGGGAGGGCGAACAGGAGACTGGGCAGGAAAGCCGCACTGGTCATGACGGGCTTCCCTGACATCGAAAGCTACTTTCCCACGGCACAGAAGGTCGTCTACACCGGAAATCCGGTCCGCAAGATGATGTTTTCGAAGGAAAAAGAGGTCTGCAGGAAGGCTTTAGGGCTTGCTCCGGACGAGAAAATGGTGTTCGTCATGGGCGGATCGTTAGGTTCTGCCACACTGACCGGATTTGTCCGCAAAGCCTTAGACAGCGGGGAGTGTAACAATGTTAAATTCGTTTTGAGCTGCGGAAAACAGCACCAGGAGGAGTTCTCAGAGCTCTCCGGCAAGTATCCCAACCTCGATGCGAGGAGTTACATCGATGATCCGGGTACATACATGGCTGCAGCAGACTGCTGCGTGCTCCGAGCAGGTGCCGTAACGTGCGCCGAAGTGTGTGCGATCGGATGCTGTGCGGTCCTTGTTCCATACCCTTATGCGGCTCATGATCACCAGACATATAATGCGAACAGCATAAAGGATAAGGGCGGCTGTGAAGTTATGAGCGACAGTGACGTCGCCGAGGGCAAGCTCCTGCCCGTTATCAAGGAGCTCCTGAACGATACTTCCAGGCAGGATAAGATGAGGCAGGCCAGCAAAGCTATGTCTATGCCTGATACTTCTGTTATAATTGCAGAATCAATAGACGAAGTGATCAAGAAATATTATGGATGATGAAGAACTTAACGAGCTCTTCGGCATGGAAGATCAAGCCGACGATGGGGCTGCCGGTAACGGCGGCATGTTTGTCGTGGAAGACCACGGCGGCATGGATGAAGATCCTGCTGCTTCCGTAGACGATAGTAAGCTCGATGAGTTGTTCGGATATGATGAGCCTGAGGATGATGGCGCAGGTGAAGATGATGCCAAGGTCAGGGCCAAAGAAGAGAAACTGAGGGAGAAGAAGGCGCAGAAGGAACAGAAGAAGCGCGAGAAGGAAGCCCGCAAAGAGCAGAAGAAACGCGAGAAGCGCGAGGCACGCGAGCGCGAGGAACGTGAAGAGCGTGAGAGACACGAGCGCGAGGAACGTGAGCGTGAAGAGCGTGAGCGTATAGAGAAAGAGCGTGCAGAGAAAGAGCATGCAGAGAAGGAACGTGCAGAGAAGGAAGAGCACGTGCATGAACAGGAAGAGCGCGAGCGCGAAGAAAAGAAGCGCCGTCAGCGTGAGCTGGAACAGAAAGCCCGTGAGAACAGGGAACAGGAAGAAGACATTGAAGAAGATATCTTTGTTCATGAGCATCACGAGCATCATGACAGACCGCAGAGCAGCCTGTTTAAGCCCAAATATGTGATCCTTGCTTTTCTCGGTGTCCTGCTCATAACGGGTATAGTACTTATATTTACACTTGATACATTCAAGATACTGACGATAAATGTCGAGGGCAACCATGTGCTCAAGAGCGAAGACCTGATCGAACTGTCAGGCATAAACACGGGCGATCACATCTTCTTTGCGAACTATACGAAAGCAGCCCGTGACATAAAGAACAGCTCCATGTACGTGAAGGACTGCAAAGTGTCTTTCGAGCTGCCTTCCAAGGTCAATATCAAGATCGAGGAGCGCAGCAAGATCTGCTATGTCAAGACGCCCGACGGATATGCCGCATTGGATGACGAGGGCACCGTCATAGAACTGTCTTCGTTTGACTACGAGGGCAAGATCGCTCCCGTTATCTCGGGACTCAACATCACGCACGCAATGCTCGGCAACAAGATCGTCATAGGCAACGAGTCCGACTACCAGAAATCGCTGATCGTCCTGGGCTCGCTCCTGTCCGCCGACAAGAATAACCAGAGCAGGACTTATTCGATCTTCGAGAACACCGAAGAAGTCCGCGTTCTCCCGAGCGGCTATATATTCCTGACGATCAAGCTCCCCAACGGGAACCTCCTGCAGGTCAAGTTCGACAGTCTCGAGAAGATCTCATCCCAGACCGCATGGCTCCTCTACGCGATCGACGCGAAAGTCTTCGACAAGGGCTTCCAGTCCGGCTCCCTCGACATGACTTTGGAAGAGCCTGTATACAGGCAGTTCGACATCAGAGAGAACTTGACTCAGGACGGGCTCGGTGATGATACTCCCGATCCCGGAGCAGGTGAGGCAGGCGAAGATGATGCAGCCGGCGGCGACGCGGCTGATGGAGAAGTCGATTAAGGCATAGCTTAATGCCTGTAAACCCAAGATGCTGTTTTTGGCTTTTTGGGTTTACGTTTTCTACCTTCAGAACTGTAAGCCGCGACTAACTCACCATTGTTTTGAATTTACTCTTCAATTTTTGACGAGCACCAGTAAACCCAAAACAGCTGTTGTTGTGTTAGCCGGCGCTAACTCACCGCTATTTTGGATTTACTCTACTTTAATTGTAGAGTTACCCCCGATTTTGCGGTGACTCACCGCTATATGCGATTTACTCTACTATTTTTGATGAGTAAAACCCGTTTTTGCGGTGAGTAAGATTTCCACTGTCCGTTATCTTGACAGAGCACCATGCCCATTTTGATGACATTGTCACTTTTTCTGTATTTTTTGTCATTTAAAATGACACGACTATGCGTTTTTAGTGACACGCCTGGTATGTAGCGGCTTTTATTATTGTTAGCCGCGACTAACTCACCGTTATTTTTGATTTACTCTACTTTTTTTGATGAGTAAAACCCGTTTTTGCGGTGAGTAAGATTTCCAATCATAAACATCTTCCCTGTCCCCACTGTCACGCTCCCCGATAGCGAAGGATACCTTTGGGAGCGGACTTCCGCAGAAATTGTGCAGGGCACAATTTTGAGGACTGGAGTGAGTAAAGTGTATCCGAAGCGCTTTTGGAGTCGAGCGCAAAACAGGCAACAGGATCGACCCATTGCCTGTTGTTATGCTCGCGACTGTCCCCGGAAACATTGTCCGAAGCGCCACAATAATTAAAAAAAACTTTGCATTTGTCTTTTTAATGGTACAATCAAAATATGTATTTTTAACATTTTTGACATATATTGGTTGCATATCGGTTGAACAACCCCCTCTTTTGGGTTAAAATCTGTTATGTTGCTATATATATTTATTAAATGTGCGCACGGGAATTTATTTAACGGAGGAAGATAGCATGTCTGATAAGCGTGGTTTCGTATTGGACGAAGAGAATTTTGCATCCATTAAGGTAATCGGTGTTGGCGGCGGTGGCTGCAACGCGGTTGACAGGATGGTTGACAGCGGAGTGCAGGGAATCGATTTTATCTGCGTTAACTCTGATAACCAGGCTCTTGCAAGAAGCAAGGCCGGCGTTAAGATCCAGATCGGCCAGAAGGTTACGAGAGGTCTTGGATGCGGTGCTGATCCCAGTATCGGTGAGAAGGCAGCTGAGGAGTCCAAGGATGAGATAGCAGAGGCTATCAACAACACAGACATGTTATTCATCACGGCCGGCATGGGCGGCGGTACCGGTACAGGTGCTGCTCCTGTCGTTGCACAGATCGCTCAGGAACTCGGCATCCTTACGGTTGCTGTCGTAACGAGACCTTTCGGATTTGAGGGTTCAAGAAGAGCAGCCAATGCTGAGCGCGGTATCCGTGAGCTCGCCAAGTATGTAGATTCACTTATCATCGTAGCTAACGATAAGCTCCTTGAAGTTGTTGACGAAGGCACTTCGATCGAGGAGTCTTTCAATATGGCAGACCAGGTATTGAAGTTTGGTGTTGCAGGTATCTCCGACCTCGTTGCTATCCCCGGACTTATCAACCTCGACCTTGCTGACGTCAGAAGAGTCATGACGAAGGCCGGCATCTGCCACATGGGTATCGGCCGTGCATCCGGTGACGGAAGAGCACAGGCAGCCGTTAAGCAGGCTATCAATTCACCTCTCCTCGACACGACTATCGAGGGTGCAAGAGGCGTTATCCTTAACTTCACAGGCGGACGCAACATGAGACTTCAGGAGATCGACCAGGCTGCATCCGTAGTAAGAGACGAAGTTTCCGACGAAGCAGATATCATCGTTGGTGCTGTTGTTGATTCTTCACTCGAAGATGAGATCATGATCACCATCATCGCTTCCGGTTTTGATAATACAGTTAATGCATCTGCAGGCCACAGAGCAAGCACATCAGTCCTGTCCAGGAACAATCCTAACCTCATCTCTGATGTTAAGCCCGCTCCTTCAGCACCTGCATCTGCTCCCGTGCAGCAGGCTTCACCCGTATCTGCAAGACCGCAGATCCAGGAACAGCCCATATCAAGACCTGCACCGGGATTCCTCTTTGGAGATGATTCAGTCAATAGCGTGAAGGCAGCTCCTGCTCCTCAGATCCCTGTGGAAGAGCCTGTACAGATCCCTGATCCGGTACCGCAGACAACATCATTCCAGCCTGCATACCAGCAGCCCAGTCCTGCACCTGCTCCGAGCCCTGCTCCTGCATATCAGCATTCTCAGGTACCGCCTTATCAGCAGCCTGTAGCTCAGCCTGTAGCCCAGCCCGCACAGCAGGGCGGAAGACCTCAGGTCAATGTGGCTCCCGAGCAGTCTGAGAAGCCTGCAAGATCAGCTAAGCCCTGGTTCATGTTCGGCGGAAGAGATCAGGATTCCTGATAAGATCACGGCGCAGTAAGGTCAGCACAAAGTGAAATGTCCCAAATGCGGCTGTGAAGACAGCAAGGTTATCGATTCGCGTAACGCAGACAGTATCAATGCGGTGAGAAGACGCCGTGAATGTACTTCGTGCGGAGAACGTTTCTCGACGCTGGAACGTATAGAGGGTATCCAGCCTCAGGTCATCAAGAAAGACGGAACAAGGCAGGAGTTCTCCAGAGACAAGCTCCTTGCAGGTCTCAATGCCTCATGTTCCAAGCGCCCCGTATCCAACAGGGTCCTGACGGATATCTGCAATGAAGTCGAGAACATGATCTCGTCCAAGTCATCAAGGGAGATAACGACGACTGAGATCGGTGAGTATGTTATGAACAGACTGATCAAGATCGATAAGGTTGCTTATGTGCGGTTTGCTTCCGTTTATAAGGATTTTACCGATCCGGATTCTTTTACCCATGAAGTTCAGAAGATCGGTTCTTCTGATGAATAAGCCCAATAGAATAAGAATATGAATTTGATAAGCAAGGGGAGTGAGTGAGATGGCAGCTAAAAGAGTACTTTTGGTAGATGATGATCAGAGCATTATCGAAGTACAGAAGATGTATTTCGAGAAGGAAGGCTATCAGGTATCTGCGTGCATGCAGGGTGATAAGGCCGTTGACGCTTTCAAGACGTTCGATCCCGATATCATCGTTCTCGATCTGATGCTTCCGGGCATGGACGGAAATGATATCTGCCGCGAGATCAGGAAGATCTCTGACGTACCGATCATCATGCTCACGGCAAGGACAGACACCCTTGATAAGATCATTGGATTAGAGCTCGGTGCAGACGATTATGTACCCAAGCCGTTCGAACCTAAGGAACTCCTGGCACGTGTCAAGGCAGTCCTCAGAAGATCTGACAAGAAGCCTGCAGCTTCAGACAAGCCCGCAAGCGAAGATTCTGGCAAGGAGATCATCTCATATCCCGGCTTCGTTGTTGATAAGGCAAGATACGTTGTAACAGTTGACGGCGAGGAGATCTACATGCCTCCAAAGGAGCTCGAACTCCTGTTCTTCCTGGCATCTAATCCCGACCGCGTATTTACGAGAGAGCAGCTCCTTGAGAATGTATGGGGCTATGAGTTCTACGGCGAATCCAGAACTGTTGACGTGCATATCAAGAGGATCAGAGAGAAGATCGAGAAGCCCGGTTCCAACCAGTCCTGGGCGATCAGAACCATCTGGAGCAAGGGCTACAAGTTCGAGACAAAGTAAGGAGCATTTGTGATGGGCTCCGGGAAGAAAGTATCGACTAATTTCGCGATATTTATCATATCGTTCCTCGTCTTCACAACCATCGTTGTGTTTGCGGTAATGCTGTTTCTTTCCTATGAGAACATGCACAATAACCTCATAATATCCAATAAGGACCAGACTGAGATCATGACGATGAACATCGTCGAGGACTGTGTCAACCTGTCCGGAGGCAAGCCTTTTACCTTCACGATGGACGATGACGGCACGGATGATTTTAAGATCTCGCAGCTCCTTATAAAGTTCGTTGATTCCGAGATATATAAGCACAGTGGCTCGATCTACATCGTTGACGGCAAAGGCATGATACTGTGCCGCAACCAGCTTATCGGCGACGGTGCCGACCAGATCTCCGCAGAACGCAGGGACGAGGGCAAATACTACATTACCGACACGGATGCATTGAAGCTCATCGCGAGTGCCAGGAGCGGCACCATGAGCTGCGCTGACGACAGCACGAGACAGTACGTCTTATCCGTCAGGTGCATCAACATCCCGCATACGGATTATTTCTGCATCGTCAAGCGCGTCGCGAGCACATCCGACGTCAACACGGAATACATGAGCATCATACTCTTCCCGGCGATCATTGCCATGATCATCGCCATCGCGCTCTATGTTGCTTTCGTATGGCTCTCATTGGAACCCGTGAAAGAGATCTCCGATGTCATCTCCAAGGTGTCAGACGGCGACCTCAAGGCGCGTGTCAACCCGAAATACACGAACGAAGATGACGGTATCGGCTTCATCCTGTCCTCCGAATTCTCGCAGATGGGTTCGACCGTCAACACCATGATCGAATCCCTTGAGAACCAGGAGAAGGACCGCGAGATATTCATCTCAAGTATCGCGCATGACATAAGGACGCCGCTGACCTCTATCAACGGCTTCGTCACGGCAATGCTCGACGGCACGATCCCGCCCGAGAACCGCGACAAATACTTAAACCTCATCAAGCAGGAGACCGACAGGATCAGAAGGCTCGTCGTCTCCATGACAGAGGCATCGTCACTGGCGCACCTTAACCCTGAACTCGTGGAGCCTTTCGACACCACTGAAATGATCAGGGACATCATAGACAACCTCGAAAGCCAGCTCCGCGACAAGAACATCAAGATGATCGCTTCATTAGATCCCGGTCCTTACAATATCGCATATGGTGATGCGGAACAGCTCTGCCGTGTTCTGGTCAATATCATATCCAATTCGATCAAGTTCACTCCTGAAGGCGGCACGATCAAAGTTACGACTGACGGCAAGCCCAGGGAGCGGGTAATAAACATCACCATTGAAGATTCAGGTCCCGGTATCGAAGAGAATAAGCGCAAGAGGATCTTCGAGAGTTTCTACAAGGCGGATGCATCGCGTAAGGTGGAGGGATTCGGACTTGGTCTCTATATTTGCAAACAGATCCTGTCTGCCCACGGACAGACGATAGTCTGTACGGAGAGTACGGACCTTGGCGGCGCGAGGTTTGATTTCGCGTTTGGAATGCCACCAAAAGAAGAATGACTATAGTATTTCTTATTTTCTCGGTCTGTTTAGATGTTGCTCTGGCAGCTATAACCGGTGTAGTTCTTCTTATCTGCGCACTTATCTGCCGCATTAAGGCCCCTGATAAGAGAAAGCACGCGCCGTCCTTCTACCTTAAGAGGGGAATGATAGTGCTTATCGTTCCGTTGATCATACTTGCAGGTATCGGTATCTACAAAGGTTGCAAGGCGATAAAATATGCATCTTATGAGACCGTTCTTGATATGTGGCGTGACGGCGAAGGAGGTTATGGCAAGGAAGGCATGAGGCTGGTCAAGGATGTCCTGTCAGCAGCTGACAAGGGGGACAGGGAACTTCTTGTAAAGCATTTCTCAGATAAGATCCGGGGCCGGAAAGATTTTGATCAGATGATCGACCGTTTCCTTGAAGATTATCCCGGTGACCTGTCAGATCTTGAGATCGAACAGGCGCCGTCAGGCGGTCCGTCGGCCAAAGGAGAGCCACTCGATGGCGGCGGTTATATTACAAGTGAATTCAAGAAATATGTGATCAAAGGTGACGGCAGATGGTACTATCTGTATGTCTCGTTTGTTGATCATGCCACGCTGGCAGAAGAGTATATCGGAATAAACAGAATATGCCTGCAGAATGCCGGAGCAAGGGCAACATATAACCAGACAGGGCAGCATCGTGATGATTCGGATATTATATGTGAGATAGAAGACTTTGACCCCCGTTATGTAAAGATAATACATAACGAAGCATATGTCTGGGACGAGACTGACGAGCCCCTGCTGACGCGTGAGGAGATCAATGATCTGATCGTCAGTAATAATGGTGACGCCTCAAAGATCGTTGAACAGCTGGGAAGACCAAACTCGGTATATGAGACAGATTACGGTTCAGTAGAATACTTCTATAAGATGAAGCCGGAGGGAGATCGGGAGTTATTCCTGCGTGTATATGTGAGTAGGAACTGGTCCGCCGGAGGTATAGTGGTCTACGATTCAGGCAGCGACTTCGTCGATAATCTGCTGATTTCTTAAAGCTGAGACTAAATGGTATAATCGAATGATATGACGAGGATTACAAAACAACAACGGGCTGACATGATGACGGATGCACTTCGCAGGGCTTTCCCGGATGCTGCATGCACGTTGGATCATGAGGAACCGGAGCGACTGGCCGTCAGAGGGATACTGTCTGCCCAGTGCACTGATAAGAGAGTAAATATCACATCAGCTGAACTGTTCCTGAGATATAAGACAATGGATGATCTTCTCGCGGCAGATCCATGTGATGTGGCAGATATTATCAAGCCATGCGGTCTTACGAAGTCCAAGACAGCCGCAGTGCTGGATTTTGCCAATAAATATTGTAATTATTGGGGTCATACAGTTCCCGATGATCCGGATGTACTGATGACATGCAAGGGAGTGGGCAGGAAGATCGCAAATCTCATTATCGGTGAGATATACGGTATTCCGGCGATCGTCGTAGATACACATTGTAAGCGCGTCAGTTACCGCGTGGGACTTACGGATAACACCGACCCGGATAAGGTCCTTACAGACTTAAATAAGGTCATCAGAGACGATGATAAGATAGCTTTCGGACATCTTGCCGTGGAGCTTGGCAGGACATATTGCAAGGCACAGAATCCTGATTGCGGTAATTGTCCGCTCAATGAATGCTGCAGGAAGAGGGTATGATATGGCTAAGGTAACATTGTCATCTCCCGTATCAGAACTCTACGGGATCGGTCCCAAGAAGGCAGAGAAACTGGAGCAGCTTGAGATAAGGACGGTATTTGACCTGATCTACTATCTTCCCAGGCGGTACGAAGACTGGAGGATAGGGAAACATTTCGCGCAGTGCGAAGACGGAGAGGATTGTTCTTTCGAAGCGGTAGTTGCGACTGCCCCGCAGATGAACCCCAGGAGCAGGACGAAGAATGTGTCCTTCTTTCTGGAGGATCAGATGGCGAGGATCAGGGTGACGTTCTTCAATTCGCCTTACATCGCAGGCAAGTTCGCACGGGGCGACGAAGTCTTCGTCCACGGAAAGATACAGATGTATAACGGGCGTCCCACACTCGTGAACCCGTATATCGAACATATCGGCAAAGCCAATACGGAATCGCTCATAAAGCCTGTCTACCATCAGACGGCAGGGATCTATTCGCGTGACCTGTCCAAGTGGATCAGGACGGCAACGGATCTGTGCAGTGACCAGATACCTGATGTGATCCCTGCTGAGCTTACCCTGAAGCATAACCTCCCGACGCCTTCTGAGGCATTAAGGCTAGTTCATTTCCCGTCGTCACCGGAGGATACGGAGCGAGGCAGGCTGCGCCTTGCTTATGAGGAACTCATACTGCTCGGAACGGGCATGGCTATGCAGAAAGAGAATGCCGATACGAAGAAGGCCCTCAAGGTGATCCCCTCAGTCATTGACAGCGGGGTTAAGGAACGCTGGAAGAAGGTCCTTGATAACCTGGGATTTGTCCTCACGGAGGACCAGCGGAAGGCTGTGTCCGAGATCCAGAAGGACCTCATGGATGATACTCCGATGAACAGGCTCGTCCAGGGTGACGTAGGCTCGGGCAAGACTGCCGTTGCAGTCCTGACCATGGCCATGACGGCACTGATGGGCAAGCAGTCTGTCCTCCTGGCACCTACTTCAGTTCTGGCAAAGCAGCACTACGACACGGCATCTGCCATGCTGGAAGGCAGCGGGATATCAGTATCCCTCCTCCTCGGCAAGACGAAAGCATCCGACAAGAGGCAAGTAAAAGAAAGCATCCAAGACGGCAGCGCGAAAGTGGTGATCGGCACCCACGCGCTGCTCACCGATGACGTGAGGTTCAAGGACCTCGCACTCGTCATCGCAGACGAGCAGCACCGTTTCGGCGTCAGGCAGCGCGAGAAGCTACTGCTGTCATCGGACACTTATTCCATACATAATCTCGTCATGACGGCGACCCCGATCCCGAGGACTCTGGCGATGGTCATCTATTCCGACATGCAGACCTCGATCATCAGACAAAAGCCGGCCGGCCGCAAGCCCGTATCGACACACTTTGTCCCGTCCAAGGACGATGAGGCGATCTACGGCGCCATCAGGGCAAAGCTCCATGCAGGCGAGCAGGTATATATCGTCTGCGCCAAAGTCGATGAGGACGAGGACGAGATCTACGACGACAACCTGATCGGCATGTCAGAAGGCGGGAGCAGCATCCTGAGCGTCAAGGAGATGAAGAAGATCTTAGATGCCAAGGGCATCACCAGAGACTACAGCTGTGAGATAATGTACGGCGCACTCCCGGAGAAGCAGAAGCTCTCGGTAATGGAAAAGTTCTCCGCGGGCGAAGTTCGGATACTCGTGTCGACTAC
>Ga0310691_10003827_pt1 | contig 17509 bp, 24 predicted proteins | sample 176DNAGHGlowgp2_FD_203887 | JGI IMG/M metagenome (GOLD analysis project Ga0310691, IMG submission 203887) | Sheep rumen microbial communities from Palmerston North, Manawatu-Wanganui, New Zealand - 1766 DNA GHGlow gp2 (v2) (version 2) | ecosystem: Host-associated > Mammals > Digestive system >...
ATATAATATTCCTTATTGTTCTGTTTATGGAGATATTTTACAAGATGAAAATGGAAAATATTATTTAACAGGATGTCAAAGAACAGGATGCGTATTTTGTTTATTTGGCGCGCATTTAGAAAAGCCTGAAAATAGTAGATTAATAAGATTAAAAGAAACTCATCCTAAATTATATAATTATTGTATGAAACCTTTAGAAGAAGGCGGATTAGGGATGAAAGATGTGTGTGATAAATTTAATGAGTTATCTTCAAAAAGAACTCATATTTATTATTAATATATAAAGGAGATAAATGAGAAATGGCAAAAGTAGCATTTGGCAAACTTAATTTAAAACGAAATGATGAAATAAAAATAGTAGAATGGAATGAATAGAAAATTGAAGTAAAACAATTCCTTCCTACTGCTGAAAAATTAGAATTAATTGCTAGAATTATTGGATTTTCTGGTGATGATCACGCTTTCTATAATCCATGTAAAATTGAAATTTTTGAAAGAATTTGGGTTTTACTTGCTTATACTAATATTAATTTAACAGATAAATAGTCAGAAGATGTTTTAAAACTTTATGATCTTTTTGTCAGTAGTGGCTTCCTTGCAGAAATTGAAAAAAATATTCCAGAAGAAGAAAGAAATTATATCCACATGGGTGTAATAGAAACTATTGGAGAAATTTATAGATATAGAAATTCTGCATAGGGTGTAATGGAGGCTATTGTTCAAGATTATAAAAATGTAGAATTAGACGCAAATAAAATTGCTGAAACAATTAGTGGGGATGGGAATTTAGATACTATTAAAAAGGTTATAACCGAATTAGGTTAATTAATTTGAAAGATTTTTGATTATATATTAGAAATAATCAATTTTAAATATAATATAATGGTGAGAAGATTATTTCTCACCATTTTTTCTTTTATATAGATAACGAGTTAATGGAGAGAAAGGAGTAGTATATATTATGGCTAATACATTAAATGAATTGACTAATGGATATGCTTATAATTAGTTAAAACAAGTAGCTGAATTATTGTCTGATATAGGAGGCTTAAGTAATAAAATAGACAATAATTTTGGTCTTTCTTCTTAGTTATTAATTGCTAATAAAGCTGCAATAGAATTAAAAACTAATTTAGCAAAAGCTTACAATACACGTACTGGTAATTTAGATTTAAATAATTTTAATAAATAGTTAGCTATTAGTGGGAAATCTATAGCAGATATTGGAAGAGAATTAAGTGCCGCAGGTGTATCTGGAAATCGAGCTTTTGGTGAACTTGCTAAAAGTATCATGGTAGCAGAAAAACCTTTAATAGGAATGGGAAAAATTGCTAATGATTTATGGGGAACATTAGGTAATACTGTAAAATGGTAGGCAAGTAGTGCAATTGTACAAGGTATTATGAAACAAGTATCATCGGCTACTTCTTATGTAAAATCATTAGATTAGTCATTAAATGATATTAGAATTGTAACTAATTAGAGTTCTTCTTTTATGGCAGATTTTGCTAAATAGGCAAATACAGCTGCTAAAGAATTATCATCAACAACGAATGAATATGCAAAAGCAGCTTTGATTTATTATCAATAGGGCTTGGATAATAAATCTGTTATGGAACGTGCTAATACTACAATTAAATTAGCTAATGTAACTGGACAAAGTGCGAAGGTTGTTTCAGATCAATTGACTGCTGTTTGGAATAATTTTTATAATGGAAGTAAAAATCTTGAATATTATGCAGATGCCATGGCGGCTCTTGGTGCAACAACTGCATCTAGTTCTAGTGAAATTGCAAAAGGTCTTGAAAAATTCGCTTCTATTGCAGATAGTACTGGTTTAAGTTTTGAGTATGCATCTAGTGCTTTAGCGACTGTTGTTGCAAATACTCGTCAAAGTGCTGAAAGTGTTGGTACTTCTTTTAGAACTTTATTTAGTCGTTTACAGGGTTTAAATTTGGGAGAAACCTTAGATGATGGGACAACTTTAAATAAATATTCTAAAGCTTTACTTTCTGTTGGTGTAAATATTAAATAGGCTAATGGAGATTTAAAGACTATGGATACTATTTTAAGTGAATTAGGTTCAAAATGGTAGACATTAGCACAAGATGAAAAAGTTGCATTAGCACAAACGATTGGTGGAGCAAGAAACTATACAGGTCTTATGTCTTTAATGGATAATTTTGATGACTTTACAGCTAATTTAAAAACTGCAAAAGAGGCATAGGGAACTTTATAGCAATAGATGGATATATATTCAAAGTCATGGGAAGCCGCTTCGGCTCATGTAAGAGTTGCTAGTGAAAAGATTTATAGTAATTTATTAAATGATGATGCTATTAAAAATATGACTCATGCTTTTGGCTTTTTATTAGACAATGTTGGATAGCTTACTACAAATTTAAATGGATTTAGAGGTAGTCTATTAGGAATAGGAGCATTGGGATCTAGACTTTTTGCTGATAAATTGCCTTAGGGAATGGGAAGTTTAGCTTATAATATATAGAATATGGTGCCTGGAGGCAGAAAAAAAATAGAATAGCTTCGAGAAGAAACTTAGGCAGAATTAATGAAATATACAAATGTTTCATAGTTTAGAGAAGCTAATTAGCTATTTTAGCAGCAAGCATTACAAGGAAAACAAATTTAGGAATAGTATAATTAGTAGGTAAAAAATGGATATATTGCTAGTTATGAAGCACCTATTTATCAATAGTTATTTACTAATTTAGATAAAATGCAAGCTGAAGCTGTAACTGCTACTGAAAAAGCTGCTAGTGAACAAGTTGTAAATAAATTAAATGACAGAGATATAGGAAGAGCTATTATAAGAGCAACTTCTTAGACTAAAGCTGAATTTGATGCTTAGGATTAGGATAGAAATAAAGCAATTTAGGAATAGAATGAAAAAAGAGCAGCTGGTGCGGTTTTAAATGCTGAACAAAATGTTAAAGAATATAAAGATAGAGAATATCATGGCGCTGAGTTAAGATTAAAAAGTTATGATACAAAAGAATTAGCTAATCGTCGGCGTGAAGCTACAAGAGTTGTTAAAGAACGAGAACAAGATTTACATAATGCAGAATTAGAAGCAAGAGAATTAGAAAAAGCATAGGCAAATTATAATTATCATGTAAAACGTTTATAGGATAATGGTTATGATTTGAATGACACTTCAGCAAAAGAAAAATTAGCTCCTTATGAAGAAGCTTTAGAAACGGCTCGTGCAAATCATGAAGATCGTCTTGAAAGAGTAAGACAAGCTAGAGTTGCATTAAAAGCTGCTTAGGATGCTAGTGACAAAATTCACTCAAATGATTCAACAGTTAATGGGAAAAAAGCTGCAGAAGAAGCTATGGTTAAAGCAGAAAGCGAATTAGCAAGAAGAGAAAAGAATTTACGTATTGCTCAAGAACAAGAAGCTAAAGTAAAAGGTTAGCCTGATTGGATTGAAAATACTCAAATGTTTCGTGATATGATAATTGGAGGGTACCATTATGATAATAATGGAAATCTTGTAAATCATAATGGAGATCAAGTAGATGAAACTGCTTTGAGAGGTAGATTGCATTCTTTAAAAGCTTATGGTGGAGATGATACTCGAGAAGGCAATATGTTTAAAGCTGCTTTAGATTTATAGGGAAGTTTAAAAGCATTAAGAGATACTTCATCATAGGGTTAGAATTTACGTTATTTAGCTTCTAGAATAGGATTAGATAATTTTAGCTTAGAAAAAGGTCAGGAAGGTAGTTTAGAAAATGCTGCATAGCAAATTTTACAATTTACTTCAAAAAGTAATGAAAAATTTTTAGATTCAGTTTTTAAAGATGTAGAAAATGGGGATTAGTTAAAAACACGATTAGTAAGTTATGGACAATCTTTAAGAGATAATTTAGATTATAGTAAAAATGCAAAAGTACCTTTAGCTGATCAAATTCGTGCTGTATTAACAGGTAGTTAGAAAGATGAAGCAGGGAATTGGGTTGGTGGCGATGATTTAGCTTTTACCCAATTTTTAGAAGATTTAAATACAGCAGGAGAAAAACGAATTAATGCTGCACAAGATAAACGCTCATAGTTATTAGCATTAGCAGATAGAATAGCAACTAGTGATAAAGAAGAAGGAGCAGCTATAGCAGAAGATATTCGAAATATATTAGGAACATCAGCAGAAGCAGAAGCAGCTGAATCAAGAGGTATTAGTGATGAAGGCGCAGCTGCATTATCTCGTTTATTAACTGGAGAACAATCAGATAAAATACCTATTGGAAAAGTATTAGCTAGTACTGTTGGAGCGATAAGTAATTTAGGTATGACTGCTAATAGTATTGCAGGAGCTGTTAAAGTTTTTGGTGATGAAAGTATGGGAGTAGGAGAAAAATTAGGAGCACTTGGTACAGTTGCTGCTTCAAGTTATTCTACTTTTTCATTTTTTAAAGATAACTTAAAAGGCTTCGCGACAAAAGTACAAGAAGGCGAAAAAAGTCTGTTTGGAACAGGTTATAAATTAACAGGACTTGGAAAAGGAAATTTAGGATTAGCTCTTGGTTTAACAGCTGCTGCAGCAGCTTTTAAAACTTATTCAGCATGGCGTGAAAATAATACTACTTAGGGAAGATTAACATAGCTTTCTAATGATTATGCTACATAGCAACAAACAATTTCAGAAAAAAGAAATGATAAAGAGTAGTTAGAAGTTATTACTGATGAATATAATAAATAGATTACAGTTTTGCGAGATAGCTTAGAAGGTAGCTCAGAATATTTTTCAACACAAGCTGAAGCTAATAGTATTGCAGGAAATCTAATTTCACAATATAATTTAAAATATGGTGAAGACTATACTATTCAAAATGGTACTATGATGATTGGAGCTGATGTATATTCTAGAATTGCTGAATAGGCAGATCAAGAATATTTAGAAGCAGTAAATCAAGGTGCTATTTTATAGCAAATGCAAAGTTATTTATCAGCATAGAGTACAATTGATAGTGTAACTAATGAAGCTCTCCGAAAAGAAAACATGCCTGGATATTCAAGAGAACGTGGATGGTATGGAAATACACAAGAAATTTTACAATCATATTTAGATCAAAACTCTACTTATTTATCTGCTGTAGGTAGACAACAAAGTGCGACAAGAAGCATTGCTGAATTAGCTATACAAGATTTAGCAAATAAAAATAATATTGAGCTTAATGATTTTGTAAAAAGTGCTTTTTTAAATTAGAAAGATTTAGATGAACAAGTTGCTCAAATTATAAAAGATGTAGAACATGCTACAATTGATGACAATTGGGCAAGTTTTGCAGAATGGATTCGCGGTAAAGGGTTTACAAGTTTAGACGGAAAAGCTCCTTAGAGCAATGGAGAAATTTGGGACTTTTTATATGATGCAGGTTTTGTTTCTGGAGTTAAGCCAGAAGACGAAGCAACATTACGGGCAGCAATCCGTGGAGCTTTACCAGAATACTATTTGCAAGATTAGTTTATAGGAATTGCTGATAGTATTTCAGACGAAGTTAAGTAGGCTTTTTCTAATTATAGATCTTTAACATCTGAAGAATTAGGGAACAGATTATAGTAGTATGATTTTGATTCTAAATATAAAGAATAGTTGGCAAATGAAATTGAAAAAGTACAAAGTGATTTACTTGCAGCATTGTCTGCTAATTTAAGTCCTGAATTTTTAGCTGAAAATAATTTAAGAGATGATTATTTAGGTTAGTTAATAGATAATTACTCTCTTAATGAATTAGAACAAATTAGTAATTATGCTATCACTGGTGGCAGTATTTTTGGTAATGAAGTCACTCAAACTATTTTAGAAAATTTAAGTAGTAAAAGAAATACAGATGTATTAAAACAATTAGGAAAAGTAAATTGGGATAATACTTTTTCTGCTTTAAGTGATATTAATAAGTTAGCTCGTAATTTAGGTGGATCTGAAAATATTTATTCAGATGTATTAGAAAGCGCCATTGATGCTATGGGTGGCGAGAATGGATTATTCCAAAAATTATATTCTTCTTCTGGTTTTTAGGATGTTTTATCTAAATTAACTGATTAGTTTGATACGATGGGTAGTATTACTACTGATTATGTAGTTAAATTAGCTTCTAAAAATGAAGAGTTATCATCTTTATTAGACTTAGGTCGAAGTGGCTATTCTGGATTGAATTTTAATGTTGGTGGGTTTACAAAAGCTTTAAATTTAATTCAAGGAGGAACTTTACGACCTGGATAGGTTACTTCTAATTTATTATCAGCTTTAAGTGAAGGAGAATATTCTGAAGCTGTAAAACAAAATGGATTTGCAGCTGTTGATAATTAGAATTTAGGACGTAGTGGAACTGATTTATTAGATTATTTTACTAATGCTCAAAAGGCTTATTTAAATGCAAAATCTCAAGATTTAGTTTTTGACACGCCTTTAAGAAATGTATTTGATACAATGATGCCTGAGTCTGTACGTAATGCTTATTATGAAGCTAATGCGGCAGCTGGCGGTGGAGAATCTTTTCAATAGGTAATGAATAGAGCTGATCTTCCACAAGAAGTAAAAGATTTCTTAAATAGTACAAATAAAAAAGGTACAAAACCTGTCACTACTTGGGCTCAAGTAAATAATATGTATGGGGCTCTTATTAAAGGAGCAGGAGCAGTAAAAAATACTGGTTTAGACATAGATACAACTAAAAATAGTATCGGTGGACTTAATTTAGATGATCTTCCAGAAGAATAGAAAAAATTATTGTCACAAGAAAATTTATCTTTAGCAGATTTTATGAAATATGGATATGGATTATCATTTTCTAAAGGTAATTTAAATTTACATGATACTACTGGGAATAATCAATATCATTATACAACTAGAGAAACTGAAGAACATTTAAGAAAGATTTTTGAAGCTATGGGCATTAGAAATGCATCATAGTTAGCATCAATTCATACTGCTTAGTTAGCAGAAAGTTCTGGTGGAGCTATATTACGCAAAAATGATGCTAAAGCTGCAGTAGATGAAATTATAAGTAATAGAGAACCTGTTATTCCAAATGGGAAAAAAGTTTATACTGAAGCAGAGTTAAATGCTGTATGGGAGTCTTATGGCACAGATACTGGTTTTAAGACTAAAAAAGATATGATCGATCATATTATAGGAGAAAATGCTATTTTAGCTCCTGAATTAGATACTGATTTTTGGAAAAACAATGGTCCAGATATTGCAGGTATTGCGAATAAATTTGCTACTGCAAATGAAGGTTATAATAATGGTATAACAGGTGGAGTAGACGGTTTCCTTTCTTTAATGGAACAAGTTGGTGCCATGAAAGATGGAGTATTAGATTATGATAAATTTAAAGAATTTATGTTATCTACTGGAGCAACTGAAGCTGATTTTGAGAATTTATTTACTAAAGATAATTGGGATACTATTTTAGGAGATATTCTCTCAACAACCGTTACTGATAAATTTGGTAATTCAACATCGGTACGACGTAGACAAAATGAGAGCTATGAAGATTATCAAAAACGAGTAGAAGAAGCTCAAAGACAGGGCCAAAGTGATGTATTTTCATATGTTGGCCCAGATGACAAAACATATACAATTGATGACCCATTAGGCCTAAAAAGATAGCATTATCATCCTGGAGAGAATGGAGAGCCAGGAACTTGGGATAAAGATTGGGACCCAAGTGAGAATGCTATACCAACAAGTGGATTTATAGGCAAAGATGGCAATTATATGGGTATTAATCCAGTTACTGGTGAGATGATGGTTTATAATGAAGATACTGGTAGTTGGATGTCAAAAAACGAGTATGATGCTAAAGCAGCCACTTCTACTGCAAAATAGCAAATTTTAGATGAACGAAATATTGCAACAGCCAATATGACAGATGAGCAAAAAAAAGATTATTACTATAATTTAATTGAACGAGAAAAAGAAGGAAAAGGTGAAACGGGTCCAAAAGTTGCTAGTACTGAAGAAGGGCTGTATTATTAGTAGCAATATGATTTTGAGCATATGTCTGAGGCTGATAAAGAAGCTTATTATCAAAATTTATTAAAGAGTTCTGAAAATTAGAGTCCTTTATCTTCTTTTGAACAAGAAGTATTAGATACTTATTAGTCTAAATTAGATGGAACTAAAAAAGAAGAAGGTAGAAAATGGACAGAATTAACTGAAGATGAAAAAACTAACTTAGTAGGAGCATTAACCCAAGATAATATAAGAAATGTATGGGATACTGCTTCTGATGATATGAAAAATGATTTATGGAATTTAATGAGTCAAGAGCAACGGGACATGCTCTAGTATTCTTGGGATAAAGAAAAATATGACGCAAAAAGTGATGATGAGAAAAAAGTAACACAAAATGGGATTATTCGAGCTGCTTTAGATCCTGATCATTATGGACCTCAAAGTCTTTTTGCGCAAGAATGGTTATAGACTGAAGAAGGCCAAAAAGCATTATTAGAAGCTTAGTAGCAATAGCTTGAAGAATAGCAGGCGGCAGAAGAATAGGCAATGTTAGCAGAGCAATATGAAAAAGAAAAAGCTGAATATGAAGCTATGTCTCCTGAAGAACAAGCTTATGCTAGACAGATGATTCTAGAACAAGGATTTGATCCTATTTTAGGAACTAGTTTATCTTCATTCGCTCAAGAGTTATATGATCAAATGACGTCTGCTGTTGATAATATGCCAGAACAGACTGCTGAAAATGAAGATACTTTAGATAAATGGGCATTAAATGCATTAGATGAATTAGGTTTAACTGAAGATTTCTTTAATTCAAATCCTACAGGAAATAATGCATTACCTTCAGCATATCAATATTTATAGAATTATTTACAAAGTCAAGATAGTGAAACTGCAGCGCAATTAGCAGAATAGTTAAAAATTTAGAAATTAATAGCTGATAATACTCAACTTACTGCTGAAAGCACCACTGAATAGTTAGATTACCTTGGAGAAGAATCTGAAAGTGAATTTTAGGCATAGACTACTGGGCAAGCAACAGAAGAGCAAGCAGTTGATGAAAATGGTAATCCTATTTTTGGAAATCAAGGTGGGACTACTGTTATAAATAATGGCAATACTACTGGAGGAGGCTTTGATGGACCTGGTAGACCTGGTGGACCTGGTGGAAATGGAGGAAAAGGTTAGCTAAGTTTAACAGGCATGAACGCTGTCTTAGGAATGATAAATCAAGGAGTAGGATTAAAAGATATTTGGTCTATGGTTGATCCAAGTAAAGTAAGTACTACTCAAATGGCAGTAATTGGAAGTGCTGCTTAGGATTATGCTAAAAATAATGATTCTGATTATAATCCAAGAGATTGGTATGAAGCTTCTGGTCAAAACAATGCTCGACTTTTAGCTTATGCTGCTGGGAAAGAAGGACACATTGCTGTTACTGGTGAACTTGGTCCAGAACTTCGTGTTAAATCAGATGGTTCAATGGATATTCTTGGAAAAAAAGGTCGTGAATATGCTTGGGTCGACCCAGGAGATAGAATTTATACTGCTTAGTAGTCTGCGGGTATCTTAAAAAGTAATAAAATTCCCGGATTAGAAGGATTAGCAAAAGGTATTAATAATTTTATTCCTGGTTATGCTTTTGGAGATATTGTTGGAGGAACAAATCATACTTCTTCTTCTGGTGGAGGAGGAGGAGGCGGAGGCGGAGGAGAAAAATCCCGCGGAGGCGGCGGTGGAGCTGCTGCTGAGAAAGATCCTCGCTATGATCCTCAAACTTTAAAGATTCGTGATGTTCTTGAACGTTATTATACTATTCTTCAATAGATTGATAATATTACTAAAGCAGTTGAAAGATTTAGTAAAGTCGCAGATCGTGCTTGGGGACGTGAGCGTATTCGCGCAATTGAGCATTAGAATGAACTATAGCAAAAGCAATATGAAGCGCAAAAGAAATATATCTCTGAAATTGAAGAATATCTTGATACTGACCAATCAACTATGACTACAATGATAAAAGAATTTGTAGATGGTTGGAATAAAGCTGTCGATGAAAATACTGATCCTAATAACACTATGGAGAGGATTAGTTGGGCAGGAGCGCAATTTGATCAAGATGGTATTCTTACTAATTATCGTGAATTTGTTGAAAAACTAGTGGAACAATATAATCAAAATGCTGCTTCAGCAAATCAAGAAACATAGTATAAATTCCAAGAGCAAATTAAAGATATTCAAATGTATACTGATACATTGAATCTTTATGAAGAATAGATTAATGCACTTGAAGATATTAAAAATGCAATTCTTGATACTGCTGTTAAAGTAGTGACTTATGAAGTTGAGTATAAACTTGAACTTTCTGGAGATACTGATCGTATTCTTAATTTCCAAGCTGATAAATATAAAGATGATGTATATCAAGCAGCTAAATACCTTGAACTTCTTGACCAACGCGCAGACCTTACTCGTAAAAACCTTGAAACTGTTACTGAAGGTATTATGAAGACATTAGGTAACTATGCTGGAGAGAATATGCGCGTAGGGGCTTTACATACTCTTGATGAACTTGGTGTTTATGGTACTAATAAGTTTGAAATTCCTGAAGAATTATTAGAAGAGTTAGATGAAGAAGACGAAGAAGATGCTGAAAAATTAAAAGAACTTCAAGCAGAAAGATCTCGCAATATTACTAAACAAATTGGTGCATGGATTGATGAAGCTTATTCTACTCATAAAGATGATGTAGAGAAGATTGAAAAGATGTTAAGTTTCAGTTCTGAAGAAGGAGCTGGCGATTTCACATATGATGAAAATTGGCGAGATACTTATGATAGTTGGGAAGATTATTATAATGAAGTAATTAATAAAACAGATAATGATACTGAAAGATTTATTGATAATTATGAAGAAATAGTTGGCAAATTAAATGGATTAGTTGATTTTTAGAAAGTACGTGCTTAGATTGGTGATTGGTTAGAAGAGCTACGTATGAAAGATGCAGAAGCTGCTGCAGAAATTGATAAAATAGTGCGTTATACTGAAGATGGCCAAATCGCTAATTATTCAGATGTTCTTGAAAAATTAAATGAAGCAAATGTAAAATTAAATGATGAATTTATTGAATTATTATATACAGATCAAGACGCATTCTTTGAAGCAATGAGTGATTTTTCGAATAATCCAGGTTGGGTAGATTTCACTACTGAACATAAAGATTAGTTAACTAACTGGATGGACGCAATATATCAATATTTAGAATCTTTACAAGATACATATAAGCAAACTATTGAGCAATTAGGAGATAGTGTAAAAGCAACTAGTAAACAGATGGATTCTGCTATTGATGAATTTGATTACTATGAAAATATTTATAAAGAATTTAAAAATATTGTAGATTTAACAAATCGTGAAATGACTGATATTACTAAAGGATATTTTGATGCTCTTAATAGTAAATCAATGGATAATGCTATTAATAAAATAAAAGGTACTGTTACTAATTATCATTTATTACAAGGTGAGTTAAAAGAAATTACAAGACAGTATGAAGAGATGTAGGCTCGAGCAGATGCGGCAACAGGTGAAGAGCAAATCTTCTTACAGTAGTCAGCTGATAAGTTAAAAGAACAAATGGATATTGCTAATAGTCAATTCGAAGATGCTCATAAGAACTACCTTTCTGCTTGGGAAGATGCTCTTAATAAAATGTCAGAAATTTATAAAAATACTCTTGAAGAAGCATCTAAAGAGTTTGAAAGATCATTTAGTCCATTATTTAATACATTAGCTCTTTTACAAGCTTAGTTTGATAGAGAAAAAGCATTAGGAGATCTTTATGTTGATAATTATCAAAGAATTCATGATTTAAGTAAATTGAATCGTGATATTGCTGCATCGATTACTGATACAGATAATTTAAAAGGAAAAGAAAGATTGCGCGATTTATAGGCTGAAATTAATTAGTTACAAGAAGATGGTACTGAATTAAGCGAGTATGATCTTGATATTCTTGACAAGAAATATAAACTTGAATTAGCGCGTCAAGCTCTTGAAGATGCTAAAGATGCAAAGTCAATGGTACGTCTTGCAAGAGATAATAATGGTAATTGGTCTTATGTTTATACTGCAAATCAAGATGATGTTGATAAAGCAGAATAGGACTATGAAGATGCTATTAGAGAAATGGAACAGGCTAATGAAGATTATATTGATAATATTCAAGATTAGATTCTTTAGGTATAGCAAGAAGCACAACAAGCTATTATTGCCCTTCAACCAGAAGACTTCGCAACTTATGACGATTATCTTGCTGCAGTTCAAGCAATTCAAAGTTCTATGTATGATACTCTTAATTTCTTACGTTCATAGATGAACAATGCTTTTGGTAATAATGAATGGCTTGATCCATACATTGTTAATAGATATGGATTAAATGATCATGATTTAACTACTAATTTCGGAGATACTACATTAGCAAAACTATTAGACAGTGATGATTTAGATAGATCTATTGATCATGCAAGAAATAATTTTGAAAATAATTTAATGTCTCCAGCTCTTGAAGCATATTTAACATATTCATAGAAACAGCAATAGGTTTATGAAGCTGCTGAGCATAATATGGCTACTATTGGAGAAGATTTTGGAAAAGAAATGGAATATGTAGCGGAAATGTCTGATAATGAAGTATAGATAGTTGAAAAACTTTCTGATAGAGTATAGACCGCATTTGAAGACATGGCAAATGTAGTAGATGAAAAAACTGCTAAACATATTGCTGAAATGGATAAACTTGTTAGTTTATATGAAAAGCTTGTTGAAGCAATTACAAGAGTAAAAGAACTTAGTGGGGAAAATTTACCAATTGAAGGTGGACAATTCATTGGTAAAGTCGATAGTTGGGCTGAAATTCAAAGATTAAATAAAGAATTAGCTGAGCATGGTGATTATAGAGTATTAGAAGATTTAGCAGAGCTTAATCCAGAAGATTTACAAGATCGTAAAGATGCTATGGAAAAAGCTACTAAAAAAATTGGTGAATGGATGGAAACTTTATTAGTTGATTCTGTAGATGAAGAAACAAGAACCGCAATTCAAGATATGGTAGAAAAAGATGAGAATGGATTAATTACTAATTATAAATAGGTAATCAGTAAATTAGCTTAGATAGAAAAAACAGATGAAAATAAAGATACTCTAAAAGAAATAAAGAAATGGCGCGCAACAGAATAGAAAGCTATGTACACGAGTCCACGACAAGTATATAAAGAAAATGAAGGATTATATACTAATTTTGTAGCTGGTGACTAGTTTACTAAAGATTATATTAGTTGGGTTACTGATTAGTTAATGTATAAATAGATGAAAACTGCTAGTGAAGATGGTGTTAGAGACACTGAAAGAGCTGAAATTGAAACTTATTTTGCTTCACATGGTGGTGTATGGGTCCAAAAAGGTAATACTGAAGAATTTTTTGATAGTTGGACAGATTTGCAAGCATGGCTTGAAAAAAATAAATATGTTCCACCTTCTGATGATGGTGGTAGTAGTGGCGGCGATGATTCTTGGTGGTGGGGTTATTCTCAAGGTGGTACTGGTCATATGTTTTTAAGTGGAGGTTATACTGGTAATTGGCAAACTGCTGATACTGGAATGTATACTGGTGAATGGTCTGATGGATCTGTTCGCCGTAATGGTCGTTTAGCTTGGTTACATTAGAAAGAGCTTGTTCTTAATGCGCATGATACAGAGAATTTCCTTGATGCAATGCAAATAGTAAGATAGCTTGATAATCTTACAAATTGGATGGCGAATGGCCTTGGGGATTTAATTATGCCGAATGTATAGACAGAAAGTTCTGAACTTGAGCAAAATGTTCATATTGAAGCAGAGTTCCCAAATGTCACTGATCATAGTGAAATTGAGTAGGCATTTAACAATCTTGTTAATATGGCAAGTCAATATGCTAATAGAAAATAAAAAAAATAGGAGTGTATATTATTAATATACACTCCTATTTTTTTGACAAAATTAAAAATAAGTAGTATAATTTTTTAAAGAAGGTGATTATTATTTATCATTATAAAGATAGGCATCCTAAAGAAACAATAAAAATTATTGAACAATTTTTTAAAAAGCATAATTTAAAAATATAGGAAATTAAAAGTATTAAATCAGAAATTAATACTTATTCATGTTCTTATATATTAATGTATAATAATAAAGAAATTTTATAGACGAATGGAAAAGGTGTAACAAAAATATTAGCTTAGGCTTCTGGATATGCTGAAATGTATGAACGATTTTGTTATTTTTACTATAGTATGCCAAAAAATCCACAAATTTATAAAGATATTAATATAAGACAAAAACATTCAAATTAGAAAGTTTTAAAACCTGAAGAATTATTAGAAGATAATCATATTGCTTATTTTTTATCCTATTTTTTACCAAATATTGAATTAAAATATATTTAGCAATATATTGATATTTATTTAAATGGATATAATTATGGTAATATTTATTATAATTTGAATAACAAATTAGATTAGAAGTATAAAAATTTACATTTATTATCTTTAATAATTGGAACTAATGGTGCAGCAGCTGGTAATACATTAGAAGAAGCTTTATTATAGGGAAGTTGTGAGTTATATGAACGAGAAGCAATATCATTATTTTATTAGAATAAAATTAAAAATTATTATGAAATTATTTTATCTAATGATATATAGCTTAAATTTAAAACAATTTTAGAAAAATTACAAAATAATAATTTAATTTATCATATTTATGATTTATCATATTCTTTAAATATTCCTGTTATATGTCTTTAGTTAATTAATACAATTACTCATAATTCTTATTTATGTTTTGGTGCATCTCCTATTTTTGAAATAGCTTTAGAAAGATGTTTTACTGAAATATATCAAGGTTTTTTTACTTTAAAAGAATAGGTACAAACATATTATCAATATTATTCATCACAAAAAAATATGTTAATTGAATCTTAGATGCATAATGGAGGAAAATCAAAAGTCTATATTAATGAATCATTAATTTTTAATTGTCAATAGAAATAGTCATATAATAATAAAATTTTTATATCAAATATTAATAATTATTAGACCAATTAGGATTTATTAAATTATATAAAAAAAATAAATATACAAAATAATAAGAGCTTTTTTTGGACAGATATATCTTTAGATCCAAGAATTAAAAGTATTCATATTATTGAAAATGATTTAACTCAATTAATACATGTTTAGTCATGGACTAATATCCATACTTTTTCTGAAAAAGATCAATAGAAAATTTTTAATATTATAAAAGAAATAAATATATTATATCAAAATAGTATAAATTCTAACATATCTTTATTTTCATTTTAGAATTAGATTCAATAGATTATAAAATTAATTAATGATTGTTTAATTACAGAAAACTTTTCAGATAAAATAGAAAAAATTTTAAATTATTATCAAATATTTTATTATAATGATTTTAATTTTTAGAATTTTAATTAGAAATCTTTTTTCCCATATTTTATGTTATTCTTAATTTTATTAAATCAAGAACCTAATTATAATATTCCATAGCAAAATATTTATAATATTTATAGATTAATTGAATCTTATTATATTTAGAAATATCCAAAAGAAAAGATATATAATATTCTTAATTGGATTGGTTATAATAATATACAATTAAATTTTGAGTTATAGGATATGACGCCTGTTTGGTATGTTTATAAAGTACTTATTGAACCTTTATATAATTAGTACCATTCTTAGGAATATGAAGATTTTATAAATATTTTTGGTTTTTAAAATAATAAAAAGATAATGAATAAATTAAGATTAATTTTTGTTGATTTTTTTGATAATTTTATATTTTATAATTTTTTAAATAATTATAAAGATCAACATTTAGAGTAGTTTATTATTAATTTTAATATTGAATATATTGAAGGTAATTTTCCTCATAGTTTTTTTACTTAGTATAATTATTTAAAATTAGATAAATATTATTTAATAGATAGAACACGGATATTAGATATTTTAAATGTTAATCAATTACCATTATGTATAGATTTAAATAATAAAAATTTAAAAATATCTGATATAAATGATAAGTATTTATTAATGATTTTATTAACTTTAAATAATAAAAATCATTATATACATTGTAACTAGCATAATATCGCAGAAATTTTATATACTTCATTATTAGATTTTATTTATGTAGATGATTCTTATTGTGAAATATTAAATGTTCCAATATAGAATATAGATGAAGAAAATAAAATTTATAATTTTTCTAATATAAAAACATAGTTTCAAAGTATTACTTAGTTAAATTTAAAATAGTTATCTATTAATAAAATATATAAAATTATGACAAATAATATTCATGATATTATTAAATTATTAATATTACCAGAATATTAGTTTATTTTTTATGAGGAGTTTTTAAAATATGAAAAAACATTTCGCATTACCAGGTTTTTGGGAAAATCGATAGATTTTAATTCCTCTATTGAGCCTTTATAAATAGAATCCATTTTTCTTTTATGATGATATAATAATTGAGGCAGTATTTGGTAATTTTACTCATGTTATTTGGGATGGTGGACGACCTTTTAATAGAACTCAATTTTTTAGCAATTTAGAAGATATTGAAATAATTTAGCATATTTATAATAATATATTAAATATTTCCATAAGATTTGTTTGTTCAAATTTATTTATTTAGTAGCAAGATTGTTATGATAAATTTGGTAATTTAATTTTATCTTTATGTGAAAATAATAAAAATAATATTATAGTTGGATCTTCTTATTTAGAAAATTATATTAGAAATAAGTATCCTAAATATCAATTTATTTCATCAACAACAAAATGTTTAAATAGTGAAGAAGAAATTATTAATGAATTAAAAAAAGATTATATTTTAGTCTGTTTACCTTATAATAAAAATTTTGATTTTGAATTTTTACAAAAAATTCCAAATAATTTAAAATCAAAAATAGAATTATTAATAAATGAAAAATGCTATATTAATTGTCCTATTCGACAAAAACATTATATAGAAATTAGTAAAACAAATTACCTATATAATTATGAATATATAAATCAATTTAAATGTTTTAATAATAATTTAAAAACTTGGTCATAGACAGCTATTATTCCTTATGAACAGTTAAATAAATATACTGATTTAAATATTAAATATTATAAATTAGAGGGACGAATTGAAACTAATTTTTTGATAGTTTTACAAGATATTATTACTTATTTAATAAAACCAGAGTGGTAGTTACGTATTTTTCAAATTATTAGTCAATGGGCTAATAATTTTGATTTAAATAATTATAATATAGAAAAATATAATATAAAATAATAAAAGATTTAAAAGATTAAAAAATCTTTTAAATCTTTTTTAATTAATTGTATTAAAAATTTCCTAAAGCATTTTTTATTTGCAGTTTCGAGTAATGCGCCCGAAAAAGCTGCA
>Ga0310691_10003828_pt1 | contig 17505 bp, 16 predicted proteins | sample 176DNAGHGlowgp2_FD_203887 | JGI IMG/M metagenome (GOLD analysis project Ga0310691, IMG submission 203887) | Sheep rumen microbial communities from Palmerston North, Manawatu-Wanganui, New Zealand - 1766 DNA GHGlow gp2 (v2) (version 2) | ecosystem: Host-associated > Mammals > Digestive system >...
CTTTATAAAACGAGATATTTCCTTTTTCCCCGGTAGTATCGCATAAAGCCATCCCCGCGGATTCCTGGCCTCTGTGCTGAAGGGCCGTAAGTCCGAAGAATATGTCATTTGCCACATTTCCGGCATTTGTATATATCCCAAAAACTCCGCATTGTTCCACCGGTCTTTCAAGACCGTTATCCTGTTTGTTAAGCATCGATCGTCGATACCCCCATATCCTGCTCTTCCAGTACATCAAGCACAACCCTCAAAGTATCGAGTGAAGTGAACATCGTAACGTTGTTCTGGGTAGCGCACCGCCTGATCGCCGCGCCGTCCTCATAGTGAACGCCCGATAATATCGCACGGGTATTTATGACATAACTGACACCGCCCGCTTTGATGGCTTCGAGTATCTCGGTGCTGCCTTCGCTTAACTTCTTGCGGACTCTGTTCTTTATGCCGTAATCGCTTAAATACTTGCCGGTAAGCGATGTGGCTTCGATGTTAAATCCAAGATCGTAAAAGCGCTTGATAAGCGGCATGGCTTCGATCTTGTCCTCGTCAGCCAGCGACACTATGACGGTTCCATGATTCCGTATCTTGACTCCCGAAGCGATGAGTGCCTTGTAAAGTGCCCTGTGGATTTTGCGGTCATACCCTATCGCCTCGCCTGTCGACTTCATCTCGGGTGAGAGATAGGCGTCCATTCCGTCGAGTTTCAAGAAAGAAAACGCGGGAACCTTGACATAGTACCTGTCTTTCCTTGCCATGTCGTCGGTGACGCCTTGCTCCCGTAGGCTTTGTCCCAGCATGACTTTCGTGGCGATATCCGCTAACATCACGCCCGAAGCCTTAGAGATAAAGGGAACGCTTCTTGAGGATCTCGGATTGACCTCGATGATAAAGACATTGTCATTTTCATCTACTATGAACTGTATGTTGAAAAGCCCGATAATGCCTATGCCGAGGCCTAACCGTTTGGTATAGTCGAGTATCGTCTCCTGTACTTTCTCCGAGATCGTAAACGGCGGATAGACACTTATGGAGTCGCCCGAATGCACGCCCGTCTTCTCGACAAGTTCCATGATACCGGGCACAAAAACGTCAGTCCCGTCACATATGGCGTCGACTTCAAGTTCCTTGCCCTTTATATATTTATCTACCAGTACGGGACGGTCCTTGTCGACTTCGGCCGCGTTCTTAAGATAATGCTCCATTTCGGCAGGCTTTGATACTATCTGCATCGCACGGCCGCCGAGTACGAAGGAAGGACGCACAAGTACGGGATATCCTATCCGCTCGGCTATCTTAAGGCCTTCTTCGATGGTAAAGGCGACATCGCCGTCGGGTTTCGGGATCGAGAGGTCGACTAAGACTTTTTCAAAAAGGTCCCTGTCCTCCGCCCTGTCTATGGCTTCCACGCCCGTTCCGATGATCGGTACTCCACGCTCGTTTAACGCGTTGGCAAGGTTTATGGCCGTCTGGCCGCCAAGCGATACTATGACACCGTCGGGCTTTTCCATATCTATGACATTCATGACGTTTTCAATGCAGAGCGGCTCAAAATAAAGCTTATCCGACGTCGTGTAATCGGTCGACACTGTCTCCGGATTGTTGTTGATGATAATGGCCTCGAAACCTAAGCTTTTTATGGTCTTTACCGCATGGACCGTCGAATAGTCAAATTCCACGCCCTGGCCGATCCTGATGGGACCGGAGCCGAGCACTACCACCTTCTTGCGGTCCTCTACAATAGCTTCGTTTTCATGTTCGTATGTGGAGTAGAAATACGGGATATAGCTCTTAAACTCCGAGGCACATGAATCTATCATCTTATAGACCGGTATTATGCCGTTTTCTTTTCGCAAAGTCTCAACATTGGATATGTCGGTTCTCCACAGGAAGGCTATCCGTGTATCCGGGAATCCCATCCGTTTGGCTCTATAAAGAACTTCGGGATCCGAAACGTGATCCTTTAAAGTTTCTTCCATGCCGACTATCGCCCTTAAGCGGTCAACAAAGAATCTGTCTATTCCGGTAAGCCTGCATATATCTTCATCGGACACTTTACGCCTTAAAAGTTCGGCGATCGCGAAAAGCCTTGTGTCCGTACCCTTCCTGATAAATTCAAGAAGATCGTCCGTTTCCATGGCATCGATCTTAAGATCGTCAAGATAGTCGTGTCCCGCTTCAAGTGATCTTACGGCTTTTAAGAAACTTTCCTCAAAAGTCCTGCCGACTGCCATGACTTCGCCGGTAGCCTTCATCTGTGTGTTAAGCGCGGGATTTGCATCCTTAAATTTATCAAAGGGGAATCTTGGCATCTTGGTGACAACATAATCAAGTGCCGGTTCAAAACAAGCGGGTGTATTGGCCAGTCTTATCTCATGGAGTTTAAGCCCCACCGCGATCTTGGCCGAAACCCTTGCGATCGGATATCCGCTTGCCTTGGAAGCAAGTGCGGACGATCTTGAAACTCTGGGATTGACCTCGATAACATAGTAATCCCGGGACTTTGGATCGAGCGCAAACTGAACGTTACAGCCGCCTTCGATCTTTAAGCGTCTTATAATCTTAAGGGCGCTGTCCCTTAACATCTGGTAATCCCTGTTGGTAAGCGTAAGTGAAGGGCAAACCACTACCGAGTCACCAGTATGGATTCCTACGGGATCGACGTTTTCCATGTTGCAGACAACAATGGCGTTATCGTCCGAATCTCTTATAACTTCATACTCGATCTCTTTGTAACCCTTAACGCTTTTTTCGATAAGTGCCTCCGATACCGGAGAAAGAGACAGTGCGTTTTTAAGTATCTTTTCGTATTCTTCTGGTGTGTCGGCAAATCCGCCGCCTGTTCCTCCCAAAGTAAAAGCGGGCCTTATAACGAGCGGAAAACCGATCTTTTCGGCGGCTTCATTTCCTTCATCGAGAGAACGTACGATCATCGACTTAAGGATGGGCTCGCCGATCTCCTCGCACATGTTTTTAAACATCTCCCGGTCTTCGGACAGTTCGATACTCTCCTTCTTGGTCCCCAGAAGTATGCATCCGCTTTCTTTTAACACACCTTGGTTTACGAGCTCCATCGTAAGGTTAAGGCCCGTCTGACCGCCGAGTCCCGCCAGCAGCGCATCGGGGCGCTCGCGTCTGATTATCTTGGCAAGGTGCTCGAAATCAAGCGGTTCCATGTAGACCTTGTCGGCTATTGTGGTGTCGGTCATGATCGTGGCGGGGTTTGAGTTGCAAAGTACAACTTCGTAGCCTTCTTCCTTGAGGGCAAGGCATCCCTGGGTTCCCGCATAGTCGAATTCCGCGGCCTGGCCTATGACTATGGGGCCCGAGCCGATCACCAGTATCTTTTTAATATCGTCACGTTTAGGCATTTTTAGGTTTCTCCGTGTTGTTGGAAATTTAGCGCTTTGCCTGGATTTCAGGCGTTTTTATGCTTTTCCATGTTCTTAATAAAGCGGGTGAACAGGTATCTGCTGTCATCGGGGCCGGGCGCGCTCTCGGGGTGATACTGAACCCCGAATACAAGGTCCTGTTCGCACGCAATCCCTTCGACCGTTTGGTCTAAAAGGTTTATGTGAGTGACCTCAAGGCCTGTTCCCGCAAGAGTGTTTGCATCAACGGCATAAGAATGGTTCTGCGAAGTTATCTCTATTTTGCCGGTCTTAAGGTCCTTGACGGGATGGTTGCCGCCTCTGTGCCCGAATTTAAGCTTGTAGGTCCTGGCGCCGTACGCAAGCGAGATGATCTGGTGTCCCAGACATATCCCGAATATCGGATATCTGCCTCTAAGTTCACGTATTGTCTTAATCGCCTCGCCGACATCCTCGGGGTCTCCGGGACCGTTTGAAATAAATACACCGTCGGGATGAAGTGCCTCGATCTCGGCAGCACTTGTATCGTATGGAACAACGGTCACGCTTACCGAAAGATCGTTTAAGCACGATACGATGTTACCCTTCATGCCGCAATCTATTGCAACTACGCGGTATTTTGCTGCGTCCCGGGGAAATATCTCGCGTTCTTTTCGCGAAGCTGCAAACACGCTGTCATGCCGATACTCAAACTCCGAAAGAAGCTTTTGGCACTCTTCCGGAGGGGTCGAAATATCGGTGATCAGCGCTTTCATGCTGCCACGTTCACGTATTATGCGGGTAAGGGCCCTTGTATCGACGCCGTAAACGCCCGTGATCCCGTATCTTTCCATTGTTTTTCCGAGTGTCTCGGTGCATTCAAAATGCGACGGCGTCTCACAGTAATACCGCACTATGAGCGCATTTATGCCGGGGCGCCGTGATTCAAAATCGAGGTCGTTTATGCCGTAGTTGCCGATGGCCGGGAATGTCATCACAACGGCCTGACCCGTATACGAAGGGTCGGAGATTATCTCCTGGTAGCCCACCATCGATGTGTTGAACACGATCTCGGAAAGCTTGCTGCCCTTCGCTCCGAAAGACATTCCTTCAAAGACACTCCCGTCTTCCAAAACAATTTTTGTGTTTTGCGCTAAATTCATAGCTGTAACTCCTTGATGCTTTTATGTTTGCAGCCCCTTAAGCAGATTAAATTTGCGGGACCTTGTGCAGGTTAAATTTGCAGAGTCTTAATGCGTTCCATAGCAAGCCTTGTATCGCGCGCGTCGCCGAAAGCAGTGAGTCTGAAGTAGCCTGCGCCGCAGTTTCCGAAGCCCTCGCCCGGTGTGCCGACTATGCCGGCATTTTTGAGTAAGAGGTCAAAGAAATCCCAGCCCGACATATCGTTTGGCGTTTTAAGCCAGATATATGGCGCATTCACGCCGCCGTAGACCGTGTAGCCCATGGATGTGAGCGAATCTCTGATAAGTGCGGCGTTTTCCATGTATTCCCTTACCTGCTGGGCGACCGCCACTTTTCCTGCGGGGCTGTAGACTGCCTCCCCGGCTCTCTGCACGATGTAGGGCGCGCCGTTATACTTGGTGGCATGGCGCCTTGCCCACAGCGTATTGAGTGATACTCCCTCGCGGACAAGTGATTTGGGAACGACGGCGTAACCGAGTCTGAGGCCCGTAAATCCTGCATTTTTGGAAAAAGAATGCAATTCTATAGCCACGTCTTTGGCGCCCTCGCACTCATAGATCGAATGCGGGATCGCGGGATCGCTTATATAAGCCTCATATGCGGCGTCGTAGATGATGACCGAGTCGTTTTCGGCGGCGTAATCAACGAATTTCTGAAGTTCATCTTTGGTGATGACCGTTCCCGTGGGATTGTTGGGGAAACAAAGGTATATTATGTCAATCTTGGTATCGGGGATTTCCGGGATAAAGCCGTTTTCTCCGGTACAGGGCATGTAGACGATCTTTCGTCCCGCCATTATATTGGTATCGGAATATACCGGATATACGGGGTCTGTTACCGCAACGATATTGTCTTTATCGAATATTTCCTGGATATTTCCGCAATCGCTCTTGGCTCCGTCGGACACAAAGATCTCATCGAGATCGATATCGCATCCGCGGCTCTTATAATCGCTTTCACATATGGCATTTCTTAGGAATTCATATCCCTTATCGGGTGCATATCCCCTGAATGTACCCTTGTGTCCCATCTCAAAAACGGCTTTTTCAAGCGCATCCATGATCGGGCGCACAAGCGGTTTGGTGACATCGCCTATACCGAGGCGGATTATGTCTTTATCCGGATTCTCGGCCTGAAAGGCCTTGACTCTCGATGCGATCTCCGAGAAAAGATAGTTTTGGGAAAGATTAAGATAGTCTTTATTGATCTTCATGGTGTTCCTCTTTCTGCCGGGCACGGCTATAGCAGCCGGTGGGCTGTGGTCACTATTTGGGTTTGCAGCAGCCGGTGGGCTGTGGTTGGGTCTATATCGTTATGGTGCCTGTAAATACTGTCCGCGCGGGGCCGGTCATATAGATGTGGTTGTCTAAATCCCAACGGATCTTAAGTGAACCGCCCTTTAAACGCACGGTAATCTCCCTGCCGGTACGCCCGTTTAATACACAGGCCACAAGTGTTGCGCAGCATCCGGTACCGCAGGCGAAAGTCTCACCGCTTCCGCGCTCCCATACACGCATGTTGACGGTCTCCTTGTCGATGACCTCGACAAATTCGGTATTTATCCTTGCCGGAAACAGTTCATGATACTCAAACGACGGACCGTATTTCTCGATGGGAAAACCCGAAAAAGTTCCCGAATACCCATCAAGTGAGTCCATAAAGATGACCGCGTGGGGATTGCCCATCGATACACCTGTATATCGTGCACTGAGTTTCCCTGCGGTTATGGGGATATTTACCGCTTTTTCCTGATCTCCGGGCAGTAATACCGGGATCTTTTCAGGTACAAGTATCGGCTCACCCATATCTACGCTTATCTCGGAAATGTCGCCCATCCGCGATATGACTTCAATATGCTTGACACTTCCCATACTTTCGACGGTAAACTTGTTTTCTTTTGCGTAGCCCCTGTCATGAATGAGCTTCGCCACGCATCTCATGCCGTTTCCACACATCTCACCGCGGGAGCCGTCGGCATTGTACATTTCCATCTCAAAACCGGCCTTTTCGGACCTGTTCACAAAGATCAGCCCGTCCCCGCCGATACCGAAATGCCTGTCGCTCAGTTTCACGGCAAGCTTGGCCTTGTCGGGATATGCAAACTCGCTGCTCACACAATCCACATACACGTAGTCGTTACCGCACCCTTCCATTTTTACAAAATCAAGTTTCATGCTCTTTTCCTTTTAGCTACAAAAAAAGGCACTTCGGACTAAGCCGAAGCGCCTTTGCTTCTTTTTTCAAAATATAAACCCCTAAAATTGATTTGTCAACAAAAAAGAAATAACCGCCTCAACCCAGAATGTGGCGGTTATTTCTTAATAATCAACACATATAAGGGTCAACCGTGAACTACGGCAACACCTTTTTTACGCTATTATTATATATCTTATCCGCCCGACAGTCAATCCGAGGTTTCCGCAGTTTCCGGCAATTTCCCGGTTATGATCCTTTTCAAAAAACATTACATTATATCTGTTATTCGAACATTTGTTCTTGTGTTTGAGATGCTTATGTTTTATAATAATATTGCAGGGAAACCTGTAAAGGTGTTGCCAAACGGTAAGCGGTTGACCCTCCATTTGCGGAGGGTGCTTTTTCTCCCTCCGACTCTAGGGAAGGAGGGATGCCATATGGATATTCTCGATATGATTGCCCTTCTGTCATTTGCAGTTGCGGTGTTCGAACTTGGATATTTGTTAGGTAGTCAAAAGAAAAAGAAATAACCGCCTCAACCCTAAATGTGACGGTTATTTCTTTATAATCTAGTCATTTAAGGGTCAACCGTGAACTACGGCAACACCTTTTTTACGCTATTATTATATATCTTATCCGCCCGACAGTCAATCCGGGGTTTGCGTATGTTTATGAAAAGAAACTTCTGATGTAATCCACTATATTGACATGTTCATAAAATGCCAAATACCCGGCTATAACTGCAAGCGGGATCAAGATCACCAAGGCTATGGCAGTCCTTATAGCTTTCTTTTTACGCTTTGCCTTTAAATATGATGCCTTAAGGCCGAGATCGTTCAACTCAGCGTAGCAGTCGACACCGCGTTTAAGGGCAAACTCATAGTTTTCTTTTGCCTCCTCGTAATCCTTGGGTGTGGAACCGCGCCATACAAATAACTCCTTGGCCAACTGAAGTCGGGCCTTCAATTCATAATCATTGTCGCGGTCGCTTCTTTCCTCACTTTGCGCAAGAAGACTAAGATACTTGTGAATGCTGCTTTGCCCTGCGGCAACGTCCCGCGGCTGGCCTTTTCCCATCAGCTTGCTGATCCCGTCAAAAAACCACCCCTCTTTTACCTTCTTTTTAAGGAGTTTTTCGGCGGCTTTGAGGCCTTCCGCGAATTCGATCTTGGTCCGGCCCTCCATAAGATAATGATCCGCCAAAAGAATATTTACCTCTTCCGGATCTTTATCTTCATATTCCTTCAGGTGATAAATATATTTTTCAAGCTCGCCGTCGTCCCGCATTTTCCGGATGTTTTTGAGTCCGTCGTATTTAAGGATCGTGCCTTGCGCGGCGGGGCCGGTGGGTATGCCTTGTGTTGTGCTGCCGGCGTTATTGTTTTCGTCCGATCGGCTCATCCGTTGTTCTCCTTCTTGGCCCGGCGGTTCTTGCGGTAAATCTTGTAAAGTTCCTCGGTGGCCAGGCGTGTCTTTGCGACCACGTCGCTCTCGCACTTGGGGAAACAGTAATACGATGTCCTGATGTCACCGATGCAGATCGTATCGCCGATCTCGTACCAGTAATAATCGGCATTGAGCGTATATGTTGCGGAAGGTTTCTGCGTGTAATTAAGCTTTCCGTCGCAGCCCGTAAGCGTAAAGCCGGACGTATCATGCTTAAGATTTCCGTCGCCAACCTTGTAAAGCGCCTTTCTGTCCACCAGCATGTAGATGTCAACGGGCACGTCTAAGAGGTATTCGCCGTCTTCGATCTCCTTGCGGACGCATTCCCGCTCCCAGTCATACCACTTGGGGACGCTGTCGAATTTCGTCTCGCCCTTGGTGTTTTTCAAAAAACCGTGTTCGTCCAGCTCATATTCAGCGCCGCAGTTGTTGCAGGTTAACATAATTCCGTGCCCTTTCATCTTATCACCGCACATACAATGCGGACATTTAAAAAGAACACGATTGAGCCCGTCCGCTCTGAATGGCTCATCAAGTTTTATCTTGTTCTCCTGCTGCCATTTGAAGGAGTCAAAAGAAAATAGTTTACATAATTTATCGTTGATCTCATCAACGCTCATGTTCTTGGTATCTTCAGGCGAAAATGCATATTCAACCCTTGAACTTATGTCAACCTGTCTTAACTGAAGCATGTTGTAAAGAGGGTCTCTGTGAAACGCACCGAAAGTTGTTATCATCACAACGGGAACACCCAGCATCTTTATGCACTTTCCGAGACTTTCCGGTATCATGGTCGCCCTTCCGTCAAAGGAATATCCGGCTTCCGGATACAACAATACCGAAGTCTTAAGCTTAGTAAGCGCAAATTTCATATCCTTGATCAGATTAAGGTCCATCGCGAACTTCTGCGTCGGAATACAGCCGATGGCAGTCATCAGCATACCCTTTCCCACAAATCCGTCAGTGGTACAAACTATCTCGTACGACCTTGGATACAGCACTTTTGAGGCGATCTCAAGATCTATGAAACTTGAATGGTTCATCAGGATAAGCGCCGGCTCGTTCTTTTTAAGTTTATCCATACCTATGCGTTCCTCGGTATAATTAAGCTTTTTAAGGTCGTTGTTGGCAAGAACGTTTATGACCTTTTTAAGCACGGGATTTGGTCTTTTGGGGCGTCTGTGCCCGGGCCGGGGAAGATTTGCGACTGTTTCGTAAGGCAGTTCTTTGATCTTGATCTTCATAATGCTGATGTTTCCTTTCGGAGACGATGTGATATAATCTTTCGTATCATTATACGATATCAATATAAAACGTTGCAATTGTTTGGAGATATAAAATGGATAAGCTCGACAGATCCGAAATTGCCGCATTCCTGCCGGATGAACTTAAAGGTCTTAACATAGAAGTTTTCGAAGAGATAGACTCCACAAACACATATGTCAAAAAGAAAGTGCTCGAAGCGGCTTCGTGCGTCGATGCGCCCGACGATGCCAGGGCCTGCCTTGCACTCGGTGCCACGGGGCTTGTGGTTGCAAACCGCCAGACTCTTGGCCGTGGGCGAAGCGGCCATTCTTTTTACTCGCCCGAAAATACGGGCATTTATATGTCATACTACTATACTCCCGAAAACGGTCTTACCGATGCCGAGATCATCACAACCCGTGCCGCGATTGCAGTCGTTCGCGCGCTTGAAGCACTTTATCACGAGCGGTTCATGATCAAGTGGGTAAATGACATTTATTACAACGATCACAAGATCGCAGGGATACTGACCGAAGCCGTTACAACAGGCATCAATGTGGGAACTGTGGTTGTGGGTATAGGTATCAACGTTACGACCGAAGATTTTCCCGATGAGATAGCGGATCGTGCGGGATCGCTTCCGCTTAAAGAAGATATTTCCAGAAATACCATCATATCTTTTGTTACCCGCGAACTTATTAAGATGAGCAGCCTCCCTTCCGATGACCGTTCATACTACGATGAATACGATCTTCGTCTTATGTTAAAGGGCGAGCGCGTAAGTTACCTCGAAAAGGGTGAGACGAAATATGGCACGATCATCGGTGTCAACAAAGATTTTGCGCTCAGGCTTCGGGACGACACCGGCCGCGAAGTGCTTATAGATTCCGGAGAAATATCTGAAATACGTAAAAAAAGCCCGTGAAACACAGGCTTTTTGCATGAATTGCAATGATGTCTTTATTCAAATAATTTTGCCATGGCGTCGATAACACGTTTGTATTCTGCCATAAGCGCGGGATGGTTGGCTACCACAGCACCCATATCTCCGGCTTTTCCGGTAAGTTCGGATTCTTTGGCCATATCCGAAAGCTTATCACAGCCGATCTGTCTGGCTGCATTTTTAAGTCCGTGAGCTTCGATGATATATCTGTCATAGTCACCGTTTTTAATGAGTTCCTCGAACAGCGGAAGTTTTTCTCTTCCCTCTTCGAGTGCGGTTTCCAAAACCTCTTTGTAAATGTCTTCGTCATCGGCGCAAAGTTCAAGGCCTTCGGCGATGTTAAAATCATATGCTGCAAGGTCGCTTATCTGCATAATACCCCTCCTTTTTCCTAATGGTACTATATTGTATAAAAAAATAAGTCGCAAGTGTGTTTACACAATATTATCAAAAAATTAACTTTTCGCCCCACTTTACTTTAAGACTTTAGTATGTTAAAATGTTACAGAAGTAAAAACCGGTTGGGGGGATTTCACCATGAACAATAAGATCAAAACACCGGCTGTTGACAGTCTTTTTGACGGAATACTGTGTCTTAAGAATCGTGAAGAGTGCTATGACTTTTTTGAAGATCTTTGCACGGTTAACGAGATATTGAGCCTTTCCCAGCGTTACGAAGTTGCTTTTATGCTTAAGAAGGGCCATACATATATGGAGATCGCCGAAAAGACGGGAGCCTCGACAGCTACAATAAGCCGTGTAAACCGCTCACTTAACTACGGAAACGACGGCTACGAGATGGTATTTAACCGTCTGTAAACACTCATTCAGTTATCAAACAGCAACAAAAATGGCAGTCCACGCGACTGCCATTTTATTTATGCATTTTCTGAAGGTTCTGCGAGTTCTTCCGCCTCGCCTGCTGCAGGTATTTCCGGAACCTCTTCTTCGACTTCGATTATCTCTTCCGCTTTTTCAAGCTTTTTCGACGCGGCACTCCTTTTCTTTTTAACAGGCGCCTCTTTGATGGCTTCTGCTTCGGGAAGAGATTCGTTTTCTTTTAACATCTTGCAACGACCTTCGAATATGGCGTTATCGTCGACTATAAGGCGCTTTGTGCAGATGTCGCCGTAAATCTCGCCGGTGGGGTTTGCCTCAACCTTTTCTGAAGCAAAGAGATTACCGTTTATCGTACCGCCCACAAATATCTCAACGGCTTCGACCGTTCCTTCTACCATGCCGCCGCGGCCGATTATGACTTTGCCGTCGGATTCGACTTTACCTTTTACAAGTCCGTCGATCCTTAACAGTTCATAGCCCTTTAATGTTCCCTCTACCACGGTCTTGGCGCCGATCACGCTCGATACACGACCTGACCTGTATTCATCTGTCTTTCCCATATCTCTTAACTCCTTATCCCTCAATATCGATGAGTTCCATGGGATCGGTAAACTGATCCATATATGTTATCTGGTAAGCAAAAAGATTCTGTTCTTCTTTGTCGTCTTCATCGTCGCTTTCTTCGCTCTCAACGCCTATATAAAGGATGGCGCCTCTGACAACTTCGTCTCCCTCGGTAACCTTGGGAGCCGTCTTGTACCTATAAAGAGTCTGATATCCGTTGTCGTGATCGACAATGATACAGTTTCCGTATACGGAATCTTCTCTTACGCTCGTTACCACTCCGTCTGCCGTAGCCACCACGTCGCTCAGGGCTGACATGTTAAAGACCGCTATCGGTACGTATCCGTCCTTTTCGGTATCCTGCTCAACGATCTCGGCAGAATCCGTAAGCGGAAATGCATTGGGGACCGCACGTTCCTTTTTGATGGTTTCCTGCTCTTCCCTGGCAACTTCCTGCTTTCCGACCGTCACCGAAAGGATCTGATTTCGTTCTTCAAGCTCGGCCTTTTCGGCGCCCATACTGATGATCGTGTCCTGCTGCGTCGAGACGATGGATCTTAATGTAGCGACCTGTTCTTCCATCGTGACAAACTGCGTAAGGACAAACCATGTGGCAAAACCGGCTACCAGCAGGCTTAACACCGCCACTATTATACAGGCCCTGAATACATTGAACCTTGTGCGGTAGTACCTTGTGCGGTCACTTGAAATATTGGAAGTGATCGATGTTGTGTAAATTCGTTTTTTCTTATGTTTCTTAGCCATAATGAATGATGATGTACAATGCCGTGACATCGTACCATGGTCCTGTGTTTAAGGCACATTCTCCGTAAAACGCCCTTATTTTAGCAGATATTGCGGTATATGGCAAATTTTACGCCACAAACTCGCTATTTTGCGGCCCCAGACTCGCTATTTTGCAGCCCGGAACAAAGTTTCGCAGTCTACTTCGCAAGACCCTGAACACAGTTTCGCGGTCTACTTCGCGAGATATCCCTTCTCGTTAAGGGCTTTCTGTACTCGGATGACCGCAAGATCTCCTTCCGCCTTTATCCTGTGATAGTGTACGCCTCTCGTAAGTTCCGAAAGCGGCCTCTGCGAAGCATCGAGGCACTTCTCGGAAAAGAGTCTGGCGTCTTCTCTGCTGTTTATATTGATCTCGGTAACGATACGGCCGTACAGATCGTTTTCGATCTCTTCGGTCACGACCTTGGCGCCCATATCGATTATCGTGCACAGCTCATCATAGATGTCTTCGGACTTGTGTTTTACCTTTATGACACATTCCACAATATCTTTCCTTGCATTTATGATGTAACCCTTGTTGGTAGCCAGAATATCTATATTTCCGGCTCTTAACAAAGCGATATCACCCACAATTATCTGACGACTTACCTTAAACTGCTTGGCAAGCGCACTTGCGGAAACCGGCTTGTCGGATTCCCTGATGACATTCAAAACTTTTTCTCTTCTCTCTTCGCCGCTCATTTCGATCCCCCTGTATGTTAATGATCCCACGCCTTAAAGCTTGGCTTATGATAATAGACATGCGCCTGTGTTCGTGGCCATGCGCCTGTGTTCGTGGCCATGCGCCTCAAAGCCGGGATTTGTTATATTTGCTGATGTTTCTTTAGAATAACATGCGCACAAGTCACCTGTCAAGACAGTCGCGTGTGCTAATACAAAGCATTTATCAAAACCCAAGGGGTGTACAAGATCCTACCCTGCTTCATCAAAGAAGTTCGGAAATTTTGAGAAAAGAGCGATAATATCGAAAATTGTTAGAAAAATATACGTTTTATCGCTTTACTTTTTTAAAGTCATGTGCTAATCTTTGATTATCGCGGATTGCGATGAGTATTATTGGAGGTATTTAGAATGAACAAAGGTACTGTTAAGTGGTTCAACAACCAGAAAGGTTACGGATTCATTTCTGACGAATCCGGCAACGATGTTTTCGTTCACTTCTCCGGAATCAACGCAGAAGGCTTCAAGTCTCTTGAAGAAGGCGCTGCTGTTGAGTTCGAAGTAACCGACGGAGCAAAGGGACCTCAGGCCGTTAACGTAACTGTTATCAAATAATTACGCGGTCAAATCAGCAACACGATGTGCCTTTTCTTAATATAGTAATAAATCAGAAGATGTCTGACATCTTTCCGATCATCAGCAATATTTTGAATTAGCAATACGGTTTTTGATTTAAATGAGGGGATATCAACGGATATCAAAAAGGAAGAACCCGGGGTTCTTCCTTTTTTTGTCTTCTGCCGTTATAAAATCAGCCGATAACGTCGCTCATGTTGTAAAGGCCGGGGCCTTTGCCCTTCAAGAATTTGGCTGCCGCAACCGCGCCTTTTGCAAAAATCGCTCTTGAATATGCGGTATGCTGTATCGTTATGACTTCGTCAAGTCCCGCAAAGATAACCTGATGGTCTCCCACTATGCTGCCGCCTCTTACGCTGCTGATACCGATCTCGCGGTCACCGCGTTTTCTGCGGAATCCCGTACGGTCGTATATATATTCAAAAGCATCATCAAATTCTTCATTTATAGCATCTGCAAGGGCAAGTGCGGTTCCCGAGGGAGCGTCCACTTTTGTTCTGTGATGCTGTTCCACTATCTCAACATCAAAACCTTCGGGAACGAGCGTCTTTGAAACTTCCTTGAGAGCCTTTAACAAAACATTGATACCCAGTGACATATTGGGGCTTTTAAGGATCGCGATCTTTTGTGACAACTCCGCAACTCTGTTAAGATGCTCGTCCGAAAGACCTGTTGAACACAAAACAAGCGGAAGCTTACGTCCTTCACAATAATCCAAAAGATTATCTATTGCGGCCACCGATGAAAAGTCGATCACGACATCGGCGTCTTTGTCGCAAAGATCGATATCGGTATAAACAGGATACGGATTTGTCTTGATGCTGTCCGCTATATCTATACCCGCAACTATATATGCGTCATCGTCTTCTTTTACGATATTGGTGATCATCTGGCCCATACGTCCGTTACAGCCGTGCATTATGATATCTGTCATATCTCCTCCGTTCCGTGCCGTAAGCGATACCTTTCGCCTGCCGCACTGTAATCTTAATCGTTTGTAAGATCGTTGAACTTAATAACCTGATTGGAAGATACTTCCAAACCATAGTTTATCAGAGATTTCTTAAGTCTTGCAACATTTGTCTCATCCATTTCGGTAAGAGGAAGTCTTAACGGTCCCGCATTCATGCCCATAAGATCGAGTGCCGTCTTAACGGGAATGGGGTTAACTTCGCAGAACAGGCTCTTGATAACGTCAATGGCTTCAAGCTGTAATTTGCGGCTCTTCTTGACATCGCCTTCCAGGAAAGATGCCACGATATCGTGTGTCTGCCTGGGTGCGATGTTTGAAAGTACCGAGATAACACCGAGTCCGCCGAGTGAAAGAATGGGAACGATCTGATCGTCATTTCCCGAATAGATCGCAAAATCCTCGGGCATGATGGATGCCAAAAGCGCGATCTGTGAGATATCTCCGCATGCTTCCTTGATAGCCACAACATTGGGTGCCTTTTCGGCGATCGCCTTAACCGTAGCGGGCTGAATGTTACAGCCTGTTCTTGAAGGAACGTTATAAAGGATCACGGGGATCTTAACAGCTTCGGCTGTCTTAACGAAATGCTCGATAAGTCCCTTCTGGGTTGCTTTGTTGTAGTAAGGGGTTACCAGTAAAAGTGCATCTGCGCCTGCCTTTTCGGCTTCAACCGAAAGATAGATGGCAGTTTCTGTGCTGTTTGAACCGGTTCCTGCGATAACGGGTACTCTTCCCGCTACCTTATTTACGGTATGTCTGATGACATTTAAGTGTTCTTCGTGAGAAAGTGTGGAAGCTTCGCCTGTGGTTCCGCACGCTACGATCGCATCGGTCTGTCCTGCGATCTGGAATTCGATCAGTTCGTCAAGTTTCTCGTAGTTTACCGAACCGTCGGGTTTCATGGGGGTTACAAGTGCTACTGCCGCGCCTGTGAAAATTGGATTGCTCATTTTTATAAACTCCTTTCAAAAAGAAAATGTTCTTCAGAGTCATCTTCGTGATCAAGGATTAAAAAACCGACCATATCAAAATACGGTCGGTCATCTTCAAAAGAAACTCTGATAGCTCCCCATCCGTTTCCGGATGACAGTCATACGACTATTGATCGTATGCCCAGGATCCGATCCCCGGCGGAATCGCTCCTTCGGCGTATCACCCTTTCGATCTTCTTCATCTGTGTCCGACACATCAAAAGATCTACTAATGATCAACGCGACCTCTACCGTTATTTATTAACTTGTCTGAATAGTATCATTCCGAAATATCACTGTCAACACCGAAGTCTCAAAAAGTGCCTAAAATCCACAAATTCGTACACTTGTCCGTCTGTCGCGGACACTTCCGCATTGTTGCCCGATACCCGGTCTTTCCTTATTTCTTGAAAGCCGCGCGCTTACGAAGCGTGGGATCGAGTATCTTTTTACGGATCCTTAAAGACTTGGGTGTTACTTCCAAAAGCTCATCGGTATCGATAAAATCAAGTGCCTGCTCAAGGCTTAAGATCTTGGGCGGAACGAGTCTTAAAGCTTCATCGGCAGCCGAAGAACGCGTGTTGGTAAGCTGTTTTCTTTTGCAGACATTGACTTCAATGTCCTCGCTCTTACCGGTCTGGCCTATTACCATTCCCGCATAAACCTTTTCGCCGGGTCCGATAAAGAGAAGGCCTCTCTCCTGGGCGTTGAACAGTCCGTAAGTTACGGATTCGCCGCTTTCAAAGGCGATAAGGGAACCCTGGCTTCTGTAAGCGATATCTCCCTTATAAGGACCGTAACCGTCAAACACGGTGTTCATGATACCGTTACCCTTGGTATCCGTCATGAAATCACCTCTGTATCCGATAAGTCCTCTTGAAGGGATCGAGAAAATGAGTCTGGTATAACCGCCGTTAGACTGTTTCATTTCCTTGAGTTCGCCCTTACGCTGGCTTAATTTCTCTATTATCACGCCCGAATACTCATCGGGAACATCCACATAGGCAAGTTCCATGGGCTCGAGCTTATGGCCTTTTTCGTCTTCTTTGTACAGAACCTCAGCCTTGCTGACCGCAAATTCGTATCCTTCACGACGCATGTTCTCGATAAGGACCGAAAGATGGAGTTCGCCTCGTCCCATAACCTTAAATGCATCGGTAGAATCGGTCTCTTCGACCTTTAACGATACGTCTGTGTTAAGTTCTCTGAAGAGTCTGTCTCTTAAGTGACGGGATGTTACGTATTTACCTTCCTGGCCTGCAAGAGGCGAATCGTTTACCACGAAATGCATGGCTATCGTGGGCTCCGAGATCTTCTGGAAAGGTATGGGCTTTGGATCGTCCACCGAACAGAGCGTATCTCCGATATGGATGTCCGCAATACCGGAAATCGCAACTATGGAACCGATACCGGCGGTCTTTACCTCAACCTTGTTAAGTCCGTCATATTCATAGAGTTTCGAGATCTTTACCTTTTTAAGTTTATCGGGTTCGTGATGGTTGACTATCACCACTTCCTGGTTGACGGATACGCTTCCGTTATCGACTTTTCCGACACCGATACGGCCTACATATTCGTTGTAATCTATAGTACTTATAAGAAGCTGTGTACCTGCCTCGGGATCGCCCGTGGGAGCGGGAATGTAATCAAGTATCGTATCAAACAAAGGAGCCATGT
>Ga0310691_10003829_pt1 | contig 17501 bp, 14 predicted proteins | sample 176DNAGHGlowgp2_FD_203887 | JGI IMG/M metagenome (GOLD analysis project Ga0310691, IMG submission 203887) | Sheep rumen microbial communities from Palmerston North, Manawatu-Wanganui, New Zealand - 1766 DNA GHGlow gp2 (v2) (version 2) | ecosystem: Host-associated > Mammals > Digestive system >...
TCGGCGTGGGCAATGGCGATCCCGCCTGGCAGGCACAGGAACAGCCCGCCGACCGGCAGGCTCGCACCTTCCGCGTGCCTGCCTTCAACGGACTGGCCCAGGTGCTCCTGCAGACCACCCACGAGCCAGGCAACGCCACGCTCACCTGCCGTATGGGTGCCAAGGCAACGGCCACCGTCAGCCTTACGACGCAGAAGTAGGTTGCACCTGCTTGCACCACCTGCACCAACCTGCACCGCTTGCACCTGCTTGCACCACCTGCACCAACCTGCACCGCTTGCACCTGCTTGCACCACCTGCACCTACCATCGTAAAGTTTTTTTATCTCAAGTGCCAGTTTTTTTCAAAAAACCGTTCCCTTTTTACAAAAAGGCGTGCGTATTTTTTCAAAAACTGGCACTTGAACATTCGTATATTTATGCAGGGAAAATGTATGCCTATGCTGGAGCGGTGCAACCTCTGGTGCAACTTGTGGTGCAACCTGCGGTGCAAGACAACTGCCTGATAATCAGCTGTTGGTGCAACAGGTGCAACTTGGTGCACCAGTGTTGTTTTCGACTGCAGATTTACTCATTTGGGCGGTAATGACAAAGAAAACTCGTTTTTATTTTGTTTTGCGCACATTATTTTGTACCTTTGCAGCAAAAATTAGAAAGAACACAATCTGTGGAACAGAACAAGATAGTACTTCTTAACCAGATAGATTACCCAGACGACCTGCGTCGCCTTGACGTGAAGCAGCTGCCTCAGGTGTGCGATGAGTTGCGCCGGACTATTGTGCAGGAGTTGTCGGTGAATCCAGGCCACTTGGCGTCGAGCCTTGGCGTAGTAGAATTGACGGTGGCCTTGCACTATGTCTATAACACGCCTGACGACCGCATCGTCTGGGATGTGGGTCATCAGGCCTATGGCCATAAGATTCTCACTGGCCGTCGCGAGCAGTTTCCTACCAACCGCAAGCTGCACGGTCTGCGCCCCTTCCCCTCGCCATTGGAAAGCGAGTACGACTCTTTCGTCTGTGGCCATGCCTCCAACAGCATCTCGGCTGCCCTGGGCATGGCGGTGGCCAGCAGCGACCGCAAGGTGGTGGCCGTCATTGGCGACGGTGCGATGAGTGGCGGCCTGGCTTTCGAGGGTTTGAACAACCTGTCGTCGAGTCCTAACGACATGCTCATCGTGCTCAACGACAACGACATGTCGATAGACCGTGCCGTGGGTGGCATGCGCCAGTATCTGCTGGGGCTGAGCACCAACGAGACCTACAACAAGGTGCGTTTCAAGGCCGCCCGCTTCTTGCAGCGCATCGGCATGCTGAAGGACGACCGGCGCAAGGGCCTCATCCGCTTGGGCAACGCCCTGAAGAGCGCCATCAGTCACCAGCAGAACATCTTTGACGGCATGAACATCCGCTACTTTGGGCCTTTCAACGGCCACGATGTGAAGGAGCTGGTGCGCATCCTGCGCCAGCTGAAGGACATGAAAGGCCCCAAGCTGCTCCATCTGCACACGAAGAAGGGCCACGGCTATGCTCCCGCTGAGCACTATACGCCCGTCTGGCACGCTCCGGGGAAGTTCGACCCCGACACCGGCGAGCTGCTCCACAGCGACGGCGAGAGCAAGAAGGCGAAATATCAGGAAGTCTTTGGCAATACGCTCTTGGAGTTGGCGCGCCAGAACGACAAGATAGTGGGCGTGACGCCTGCCATGCCTACGGGATGCTCGATGAACATCATGATGGAGGCCATGCCCGACCGCACTTTCGACGTGGGCATAGCCGAGGGCCACGCCGTCACCTTCTCTGCCGGCATGGCCAAGGAGGGGCTGCTGCCTTTCTGCAATATCTACAGTGCCTTCGCCCAGCGTGCCTACGACAATATCATCCACGACGTGGCCATCCTCCGGCTGAATGTCGTGCTCTGCCTCGACAGGGCAGGCTTGGTGGGCCGCGACGGCCCCACTCACCACGGAGCCTTCGACTTGGCCTATCTGCGCCCCATTCCCAACCTCACCATCAGCTCGCCCATGGACGAGCATGAGTTGCGCCGCCTGATGTTTACGGCTCAGCAGCCCGACATGGGGCCTTTTGTCATCCGCTATCCCCGTGGCCGTGGCGTTAGCGCCAACTGGCAGTGCCCTTTGGAAACGGTAGCGGTGGGCACCGGACGGAAGCTGCGCGACGGTGGCGACGTGGCCCTGCTCACCTTAGGCCCCATTGGCAACGATGTGTTGAAGGCTGCTGGCGAGGTGGCCGCGCAGGGGGTGGAGTGTGCCGTCTACGACATGCGTTTCCTCAAGCCACTCGACGAGCAGATTCTCCACGAAGTGGGGCAGAAGTACAGCAGCATCATCACCGTGGAAGACGGCGTGCGCCAGGGAGGACTGGGCAGTGCCGTGCTGGAGTGGATGAGCGACCATGGCTATCAGCCGAAGGTTGTCCGCTTAGGATTGCCCGACCAGTTTGTCGAGCATGGCGATGTGGACGAGCTGCGGCAGATTGTCGGTCTTGACATTGATTCCATCAAACAAGCAATACTCGACGTATGAAGATTGTCATTGCCGGAGCAGGAGCCGTGGGAACCCACTTGTCGAAGCTCCTGTCAACAGAGAATCACGACTGCGTGCTCATCGACGACGATGAGGAACGCCTCGGTAACGTCGACTCCAACTACGACATCATGGCCGTCTGTGCGTCGCCGACGAGCATCAAGACGCTGAAGGACGCCGGTGTGGGCGGGGCCGACCTCTTCGTCGGTGTCACCCGTTTTGAGAGCCGCAATATCACAGCCTGCATGTTGGCCCATGCCTTGGGGGCGAAGAAAACGGTGGCGCGCATCGACAACTACGAATATCTGCAGGCGCAGAACCAGGAGATGTTCCGCCAGGTGGGCGTCGACTCGCTGGTCTATCCCGAGGTGCTCGCTGCCAGCGACATCATCAGTGGTCTGAAGCTGTCGTGGGTGCGCCAGCGCCTCGACGTGCACAACGGCGCCCTGGTGCTGCTCGGGGTGAAGCTGCGCGACAACTGCCACATCCTCCACCAGCCCTTGCGCGACCTCTGCGGGCCCGACGACCCCTATCATATTGTAGCCCTGAAACGGCGGGGTGGCGACACCGTCATCCCTGGTGGCATGGATGTGCTGCAATCTGGCGACCTGGCCTATTTCATGACCACCCAGGAGTATCTGCCCCATATCAAGCGCATCGTCGGCAAGGACGAGTACGAGGACGTGCACAACGTCATCATCATGGGCGGGGGAAAGACAGCCGTGCGCGCCGCTTTGACGTTGCCCGACAATATGCACGCGAAGATTATTGAAAGCTCGTTGGAGCGCTGTGAGCGGCTGAACCAGCTCATCGACCGCTCAAACGTCATGATTATCCATGGCGACGGCCGCGACCTGAGCCTGCTCCACGAGGAGGGCATCAAGAACACCCAGGCCTTCGTCTCTCTCAGTGGCAATGCCGAGACCAACATCCTGGCTTGCCTCACGGCGAAGAAGCTGGGCGTGAGGAAGACCATCGCCATGGTCGAGAACCTCGACTATGTCAGCATGGCCGAAGGGCTGGACATCGGCACCATCATCAACAAGAAGACGGTGGCTGCCAGCCATATCTTCCAGATGATGCTCAAGGCCGACGTGCGCAGCCTGCGCTCGCTGATGATGGCCGACAGCGAGGTGGCCGAGTTTGTGGCTGCCGAGGGGGCGCGAGTGACGAAGAGCCCCGTGAAGTCATTAGGGCTGCCCAGTGGCATAGCCATCGGCGGGCTGGTGCGCGGCAATCAGGGGCTGCTCGTCAATGGCAACACGCAGATAGAGGCGGGCGACAGTGTCATGGTGTTCTGCCACCGCCACATGCTCGAGAAGGCTGAGAAGTTCTTCAAGAAGAGCATCATCCCCTGGTGAATGTGCGGGCTTTGCCCTACTGAAGAATGAAAGATGAAGAATGAATAACGGTTAGTGTGAAGAGAGGTGATTAACTGGAAGATCATATCGAAGATTTTAGGGCAGTTGCTCTTCATCGAGGCTTTCTTCATGGCGCTGTGCTTGGTCATGACGGCTGTCTATGGCGAGAACGACATGCTCGTCTTCGTAGTATCAACGGCGGTGACGGCGGCGGGTGGCACTCTGCTGCGCTATCTGGGCCATGGCGCCGAGAACTCATTGAGCCGCCGCGATGCCTACGTGGTGGTGACGCTGACGTGGGTGGTCTTCTCCCTCTTCGGCATGTTGCCGTTTCTCATCCAAGGCACGCCGGGCAATATTGCCGATGCCTATTTCGAGACGATGTCGGGTTTTACCACCACGGGGGCCACGGTCATCGACGACGTGGAGTCGCTCACCCATGGCCTGCTCTTCTGGCGCTCGCTGATGCAGTGGATAGGCGGTTTGGGAATCGTCTTCTTCACCGTGGCACTGCTGCCCTCGTTGGTGGGAGGCAGTGTGAAGGTGTTCGCAGCAGAGGCCACGGGGCCGATGCGCTCGAAGATGCACCCGCGCCTGTCGACGTCGGCTAAGTGGATATGGAGCATCTACCTCCTGCTGACATTGGCCTGCGGGCTGTCTTTCTGGGCCTGTGGCATGGACTGGTTTGATGCCACGAACTATTCGATGACCACCACCGCCACCGGCGGCTTCTCCACTCATAACGGCAGTGTCTTCTTAGCCTCGCCCACCATTGAGTATCTGTCCATCCTGTTCCAGTTCTTGGCAGGCATCAATTTCACGCTGCTCTATATGAGCTTCTTCAAGCTGCGTGTCGGCTCGCTGCTGCGCAACTCCGAGTTCAAGCTCTATGTGCTGACCATCGTCATGGCCACGGCGTGGATCATGGTTCTGCTGATGACACGCATGGGCTACGACGTTGAGGCCGCCTTGCGCTCGGCCCTGTTCCAGGTTGTGTCGTTCATCACCACCACGGGCCTGTCGAATACCGATGCCGGGCTGTGGCCCCAGGTCACGTGGGTCATCCTCGGGGTGCTCATGTTCATGGGTGCCTGTGCAGGCAGCACCACGGGTGGCTTCAAGAGCATCCGCATGCTCATGCTGCTGCGCGTGCTGCGCAATGAGTTCCACCATATTCTGCATCCCAATGCCGTGCTGCCCGTCAGGGTGGGGGGGCAGAACATTCCGCAGAGCCGCTTAGTGACGCTGCTGGCTTTCTTCACCCTCTATATCATCATGCTGTTGCTGACGGCGGTGGTCATGGTGCTTCAGGGCATCGACATTACCAATGCGATGACCATTGCACTGAGCCTTGTCTGCAATGTGGGTGCCGGCCTCGACACGAACATCGGCCCGCAGATGTCGTGGGCCGACCTGGGCGACGGGCTGAAATGGCTCTGCTCCTTCCTCATGCTCGTCGGACGTCTTGAGATTGTGGCTGTGCTGGTGCTCTTCACCCGCAGCTTCTGGAAGAGAAACTAACTATTAACGATGTATAAGTTTAAACCACTGCTGAAGCAGACGCTTTGGGGAGGCGACAGGATTATCCCCTTCAAGCAGCTCGACGTGCGCATGGAGAATGTTGGCGAGAGCTGGGAAATTTCAGGCGTGCCGGGCGACGAGACCGTGGTGGCCGACGGCCCCATGGCCGGTAAGCAGCTTAACGAGTTGGTACGCGAAGAAAAAGAACGCCTGGTGGGGCGCGAAAACTACGAGCGCTTTGGCGACGAGTTTCCATTGCTCATCAAGTTTATCGATGCTCGCCGCGACCTCTCCATACAGGTCCACCCCAACGACGAGGTGGCCCACCGCCAAGGCAAGGAGCGCGGCAAGACGGAGATGTGGTATGCCATTGGTGGCGGCGAGCGAAGTGCGGAAAGTGGCGAGGCCCCTCTTCCGCAGCTTTATTTAGGATTGAAGCAGCAAATCACGCCGGAGCAGTATAAGCAGATGGTGGAAGACGGCACCATCACCGATGCCCTGGCTCGCTATGAGGTGCACGAGGGCGATGTCTTTTTCATACCCGCCGGGCGCATCCATGCCATCGGTGCGGGCTGTTTCGTGGCCGAGATTCAGCAGACGAGCGATGTCACCTATCGCATCTACGACTTCAAGCGGCGCGACAAAGACGGCAACTACCGTCAGCTGCACACCCGCGAAGCCTCCGAAGCCATCGACTACACGGTGCTGACCGACTACCGCACCCGTTACACCCTGGAGCAGAATGTACCCGAGCAGGTGGTCAGCTGTCCGTACTTCACTACTGCCGTCTACGACCTCACTGAGCCGATGACCCTCGACTACAGCGACCTCGACTCCTTTATTATAATAATAGGTGTAAAGGGCGAGGGAACGCTCACCGCCGACGGCGAGCAGACGACGTTGCGAGCCGGCGAGACCATCCTGTTGCCCGCCACCACGAAAGAGGTGAGGGTAGAGGGCTGCGTGCGCTTCTTGGAGACCTACGTCTGACCTCCGTTTCGCTGAAGATAGCGGGAGATTGGCTGAATGTTTTTTGCCTTTCTTAGCGGAAAGGCTACCTTTGCAATAGTTTTTAAATAACCAATGCTTATGAAAAGATTATTGCTAATGACGATGGTGCTGATAGGTGGCGGTCTCGCGGCCAATGCCTACAACTATCCTTATCTGACTTTGAAGACTGCAGACGGAGCAATGAAGTCGGTGCCAGTGACTTCGCTGGTGCTGACATTTGCCGACGGCCAGTTGGTAGCCACCACTACCGATGGTGCAGAGACGTTTGTGCTCAACGACCTGAACTCTATGCATTTCTCGCAGACAGACGAGACGGCTGAGAAGTCAGTGGTTGATGCCATATCGGGTATGGAGGTGATGCCAGCCGACGGCATCACTGTCTACACGCTTTCTGGAACACTCGTTGATCGCTACGACACGATGGCCCAGGCTAAGACTGCCCTTCGGGCTGGTGTGTATCTCTTTAAGATGGAAGGAAAAACGATGAAAATCTCTGTAAAGAAATGAAAAAACTTTTAGCAACATTCCTCTGGCCCTTGCTCGCAGCAACGGCAGGCGCACAGACCATGAACGTACAGGTGGGCAACGTCACCTACCAGTTCCCTTCGGCTCAGACGGGTGAGATGGTCTACAACGACGGCACTACGCTGACCGTCCTGAACAAAGTCTTCACACTGACCGACGTGACGAAGATTTACTTCGACGAGACCGCCGTCAGCAACAATGCCGTGGCCATTGCCTACGACGGCAACTCTGCCACCGTCACCGTGGCTGGCAATGTGGCCCAGTATGTAGAGCCTACCATCAGCGGGGCCCACGTCACCATTGCTCAGAGCAACACCGATGCCGTCGATGGAGATGAAATCACCTACACCCTCAGTGGCACCAGTAGCAACGGCGAGTTCGCCCTCACTGGCTCCTACAAGTGTACCGTGTCGCTGGCAGGCCTGACGCTGACCAACCCTTCTGGTGCTGCCATCAGCATAGGCAACAAGAAGCGCATTCAGATTAGTGCCAAGAGCGACACTGAGAACACGCTGACCGACGGTGCCAACGGTTCGCAGAAGGCCTGCATCTACAGTAAAGGGCAGATACAACTGCAGGGCAAGGGCACGCTGAATGTCTATGGCAATACCGACCACGCCATCAAAAGCGGCGACTACATCAGTGTGAAGAATCTCACGCTGAACGTCCTCTCGGCAGTGGGCGACGGCATCAACTGCAACGGCTATTTCCAGATGAAGAGCGGCACGGTGACCATCAGTGGCGTGGGCGACGACGGCATACAGGCCGACCTCGACGGCACGACGTCAACCGGCGAGACCACCGACCACGAGGACGAAGACTCCGGCAATGTCTATATAGAGGGTGGCACGCTCACGGCCACCATCTCAGCCGCAGCTGCCAAGGGCATCAAGGCTGCGGGCGACCTGAAGGTTGTCGACGGCACGCTGAACATCACCACCAGCGGTAAGTATGCCTACGATGAAGATGACCAAGAGTATAAGAGCAGCGTGGCGCTGAAGACCGATGGCAACATGGCCATCAGTGGCGGCACGCTGACGCTGAAGGCTACCGGCTACAGCGGCAAGTGCATCAAGGCCGACGGCACGCTGACCGTCTCGGGCGGCAGCACAACGGCTACCTCCACTGGCTCAAGCCACAATACCTACGGTTCGGCCAAGGCTATCAAGAGCGTCGGGGCCATGTCGGTCACAGGAGGCGAAGTCATAGTCTCATCATCCAGCCACGAGGGCATTGAGACAAAGGGCACGCTCACCGTCAGCGGTGGCTATGTCTACGCTCAGGCCAGCGACGATGCCATCAACTCTGCCGGCGACATGACCATCAGTGGCGGCTACGTTATGGCCAACAGCAGTGGCAACGACGGCATGGATGCCAACGGCAACATGTACATCAAGGGAGGAACGGTAGTGGCCGTGGCTGCCAGGTCGCCCGAGGTGGCTCTCGATGCCAACACTGAGCAGCAGAAGCGGCTCTACATTACGGGCGGCAACATCGTGGCCATCGGTGGCTTGGAGAGCGGAGCCAGCGTGTCGGGTGGCACGGCCTATCAGGCATCGTCCTACACGAAGGGCGCGTGGTATGGCCTCTACAATGGCAGCAGCTCTTTGGCCGTGGCCTTCAAGGTGCCCTCGAACAGCTCCATGGGCACGCCGATGGTGGTCTATACCACGGGTACCACTTCGTTGATGTCGGCCGTGACGGCCAGCGGCACCAGCTTCTGGGGCGGCTATGGCAGCGACGCTTGCACCGGCGGCAGCACTGTCAGCCTCTCGTCCTACAGCGGTGGTGGCGGCGGCCCTGGTGGCGGCGGCGGTCCTGGCGGTGGCGGTGGCCCCGGCGGTGGCGGCGGCCCTGGCGGCTGGCATTAAGCTCATGGCACACGAAAAGAAGAAGAGGCTGTACCAATGGTTGGCGCAGCCTCTTCTTCTTAGTTCTATTCTGTTGCGTGGCTTCTTCTCCTTAGAACTTGGCCATCTTGATGGCCACCACGGCGCACTCGTCGCCTTTATTGCCCAAGCGGCCTCCGGCGCGGTCTTGCGCCTGCTGTAGGTTGTTGGTGGTCAGCAGCCCGTAGACCACGGGAATACTGCTCGTGGCGTTCAGACGGGCAATGCCGGCGGTGACGCCTTGGCAGATGTAGTCGAAGTGGGGTGTCTCTCCACGGATGACGCTGCCCAGGATGATGATGGCATCGTAGCCGTCGTTGAGCGTCATCTGGTGGGCACCGTAAATGAGCTCAAACGAGCCGGGAACGGTCTTCACGTGGATGTTCTCAGGCAGAGCACCGTGTTTCTCAAGGGTTGAAACGCAGCCGTCGAGCAGAGCCCCGGTAATTTCGGGATTCCACTCGGCGACAACGATGCCGAAAATCATGTTCGAGGCATCGGGAACTCTGGAGATGTCGTAGTCAGAGAGGTTCTTCGTGGCCATTGCTTACTCGCTGACGCGCTCAATGTACTCGTCGATCATTTCTACATAGGGCGACGACTGCGAGATGCTCTGCATGCCTTTCACCTTCTGATAGAGTTTCAGCGCGTCGGCCTTCTTGCCCTGGCTTTCCAGTATTTCGCCGGCCTGAATGTAGTAGATGGGCGACAGCATGATGTTGTCGGCTTTCTCGGCAGCCTTCGTCAGGGTGCTCACGGCCTTGTCCAGCTGGTTCACGTGGGCGTAGGCATTGCCCAGGGCACCCATGGCGGCGGGCGAGACGAGGTAGTCATCGGCACTGTCGAACTGCTCCAGGTACTTCACGGCCTCTTCCCACTTGTCCATGTGGGCATAGCACAGTCCGGCATAGAGGTTGGCCAGGTTGCCGGCCTTCGTCGAAGAATATTCGTCGGCAATCTTCAGGAAGCCCATGGTGCCTAAGCTGTCGCCATTGAGGGCCTGCTCAAACTGCTTCTCGCCGAAGAGGTCGGAGGCCTGCTGCAGCTCGGTCATGCCCATCTGCACCGACAGCTCGGGACCCTGCATGGCAGTCTGTGCCTCGCGCAGCTTGCCGGCCTTGTGGTGGTTGTAGATGATGATACCTGCCACAATCAGAACCAGTGCTGCCACGGTGCCGATGATGGCGTTCTTGTACTTGAGGATGAAATCCTCATGCTTGCTCAGTGCCGGCTGTGTCTCAGGGGCACTCTGCGTAACATTTGTTTTTGCCATTTTTATTATATGCTTTTGTTCTTTATTCCTATGCATACTAATTTGCGGGCGCAAAATTACTGAAAAACTTGCAGATATTGAAATTTATTTCGGACTTTTTTTGTTTTTAACGGCGAAAAGCAGTAATTTTGCACAAAATTTATGGTTTTAGAGCAACTGTCCATCGTTAATTACAAGAATATTGCTGACGCTTCGCTCAGCTTCTCGTCTAAGATCAACTGCTTCATTGGCAACAATGGGGCGGGTAAGACCAACGTGCTCGATGCCATCTACTTCCTCAGCTTCTGCCATTCTGCCTCTACCGCCCAGGACTCGCTGGCCATTCGCCACGACGAAGACTACTTCGTGTTGGAAGGACGCTATGAGGAGTTTGCCATTTTCTGCGGCATGAAACGCGGGCAGAAGAAGCACTTCAAGCGCGACAAGAAGGAGTACAAGCGGCTCTCGGAGCATATCGGGCTGATACCCATCGTCATGGTGTCGCCGGCCGACAACCTGCTCATTGAGGGAGGGAGCGAGGAGCGCCGGCGGCTGATGGACCAGGTGGTTGCTCAGCTCGACCGCACCTATATCGATGCGCTGAACCGCTACAATAAGGCCCTGCAGCAGCGCAATGCCTTACTGCGCGATGAGGAGCACGACCCCGACCCGCAGCTCATGGACCTGCTCGAAGAGGAGATGGGGCGGCAGGGCGAGCGGGTGTCGGCCAGTCGCAGCCGTTTCGTAGAGCAGCTCATCCCCCTCTTCCAGCAGCTCTATGCCACGGTGTCGGAAGGCAAGGAACGGGTGTCGCTGCGCTACGAGTCGCACTGTCAGCGGGGACCGCTGACCGACGTAATCCGGCGCGACCGGGCGAAAGACCGTGCCGTGGGCTATTCGCTCCACGGAATCCATCGCGACGACCTGGAAATACTCCTCGACGGTCATCCCATGCGTCGCGAAGGCAGCCAAGGACAACTGAAGACTTTTGTCATTGCCCTGAAGCTGGCGCAGTACGAGCTGCTGGCCGCTGCCCAGCCGGCACCGTCGGCCCGCCATCTGCCGCTACTGCTGCTCGACGACATTTTCGACAAGCTCGATGCCTCGCGTGTGGAGCAGATTGTGAGACTCGTGGCCAGCCAGCAGTTTGGCCAGATCTTCATCACCGACACCAACCGCGACCATCTTGACCGTATCCTCTCCCACGGCGACTTCGACTATCGCCTCTTCACCGTCAGCGACGGGCAAATAGCCCGCAATAAATAAGAAACAAGAAGATGTTTAAGCGAAGAGAACAGAAAATTGAGGGCCTGGTGCTGCGCAATCTGCGCAGCTTGGGGTTAGAGACACCCTTGCTGCAGCGGCGCCTCATTGCGGCGTGGCCCGAGGTGGCCGGTGCGGCCATTGCCCGCTATACCACTGGCCTGCACATTCAGAACCAGACGCTCTTCGTGCGCCTCAGCGTGCCCGCCCTGCGGGCCGACCTGAGCATGCAGCGGCGTGAGTTCGTGCAGCGCCTCAACCAGCATGTGGGCGCGCAGGTCATTGCCGACATCCGCTTCAACTGAAAACCAATAACCCAATAGACCATGAGAAGAATACTCCTTTCTTGTTTCGTATGCTGCAGTATCACTGCAGCCCACTCACAACTTCAAACCAATGCTGGCGTCCAGTACCTGCAGTGCATGCCGAAAGACATGTCGGCCGACTTCAGCGACTTGTCGAACACCTATTTCCTGGCTGACTCGCTGGCCAGCTTCGACACCGCTACGGGCGAGGGCCTCGTAGAATGGGACCGCTACCGCCTGTCGCCGCGCCAGGCTTTCAACCTCAACGGCTACTGGCCCGTGCGCATGCAGATGCTCGACTTCCCCGATGCCGCCTACGACAACGACCCCTGCTTGCGGCTGAAGGTAGAGCCTGTTAGTTCCCGCTGCCTGCGTCTGCGCCTGCTGACCACCCCTGTGGCTTCGCAGCGTAAGGACGGCGACAGCCCCATGCTCGCCGGCCCCGTGCCGGCCTCGTCGGCCTGGCGCACCGCAAGCAACGGGAGCAAAGTGGAGTATGCTACGGACTATGGCAAGCTGGAAATTCAGCGCTACCCCTTCCGGCTGGTGCTGAAAGACCCCTCAGGGCGCATCCTCACCCAGACGCGCCACATCATCGACAACGACTCCACGCAGGTGAAGCTCTTGCCCTTCTCCTTCATCAAGCGCGGAAGCGACAACTCACGCTCGCTCAACCCCGTCTTCCTGCTCTCGCCGGGCGAGCGACTCTACGGATGCGGCGAGTCGTTTACGTCGCTGAACAAGGTGGGGCAGAAAGTGCTGCTCAGCGTCACCGACCCCCAAGGGCCTGAGACCGACGGCATGTACAAGCCCGTGCCCTTCTATTTCTCCAACCGGGGCTACGGCATCTTCATGCACACCTCGGCACCCGTCACCTGCGACTTCGGCGCTTCCTACATTGGCGCACAGCGCCTCTTCATGGCCGACGAGGAGATGGATTTCTTTCTCTTCTTCGGCTCGCCCAAAGACATTCTCTACGAGTACACCGCCATCACCGGACGCTCGCCTATGCTGCCGCTGTGGAGCTTCGGCACGTGGATGAGCCGCATCACCTATTTCTCGCAGGAAGAGGGCCTCGACATTGCCGCCCAGCTGCGGCACCACCAGATTCCAGCCGATGTCATCCACTTCGACACCGGATGGTTCGGCACCGACTGGCAGTGCGACTACCAGTTTGCTGCCGACCGCTTCCCCGACCCGGAAGGCATGCTGCGCCAGCTGGCCCAGGACGGCTTCCACACCTGCCTCTGGCAGTTGCCCTATTTCACCCCTAAGAACCGCTTCTTCCCCGAGATTATTGCGAAGAACCTCCATGTGCGCAATGCCGCCGGCGGCATGCCGGTGGAGGATGCCATCCTCGACTTCACCAATCCTGCCACCGTCAGCTGGTATCAGCAGAAGATTGAGGGCCTCATGCGGCAGGGCGTCTCGACTATCAAGTGCGACTTCGGCGAGGCCGCTCCCTACAACGGCATCTACTACAACGGGCGTAGCGGACTCTACGAGCACAACCTCTATCCGCTGCGCTACAATAAGGCACTCTGGGAGCAGGTGGAGCACTCCCATCCGGGCGAGGGCATCATCTGGGCCCGCTCGGCCTGGGCTGGCTCACAGCGCTATGCCCTGCATTGGGGCGGCGATGCTGCCACCAACAACATCGGCATGCTTGGCGACCTGCGCGGCGGACTCTCTTTCGGACTTTCGGGCTTCTCCTTCTGGAGCCACGACATGGGTGGCTTCGTCACCGCGTCGCCCGAAGACATCTATCGGCGCTGGCTGCCTTTCGGCTTCTTGAGCAGCCACACGCGGGCCCACGGTGCGCCGCCCACGGAGCCGTGGCTCATCAGCGAGTCGTTTACAAAGGCGTTTCGACAATGTGCCGAGATGAAATACCGGCTGATGCCATACGTCTTCGCTCAGGCCAAGGACTGCACAGAGCGCGGCCTGCCCATGGTGAGGGCACTGCTCGTGGAGTTTCCCGACGACCCTGGAGCTTGGCTTGTGGAAGATGAATATATGTTTGGCTCGCAGATGCTCGTCGCTCCGCTCTTGGAGAGTGGCAACAGCCGCACGGTCTACCTGCCCTCGTTCAGCGATGCTAATGGCGGCAGCAAGTGGATTGACTACCAGACGGGCAAGGTCTACGGCAGCGGCTACCAGACCATTGCTGCTGGCCCCATCCCGGCCATCATCCTCGTGCGCGACGGCAGCGTCATTCCGCATGCACCGTTAGCCCAGCGCACTGACCAGATTCGCTGGGACAAGGTGGAGCTGAAGACCTATCGCTCTGCTGCCCGCCGATGCCATGGCCTCCTCTTCCGCCCTGGCGACAAGGAGATACAACAGGTGGAACGGTGAGTTGAAAATATCCTTCACAGTAGGTTTAATGTATTGACTTTCAGTGTGTTTCGGTGAAGGATGTTCCTACTGCTTTGCTGTGGCCTGGCGCATCGTGCTGCCACGTTGCCCCCTTGTCCTTTGCTTTGCTGACCTACGTCAGCAAAGCAAAGGGCGGGGAATGTAGCTATGAGTAGGTGGAAATGATTAAGCGCAAATAACTGATTAGCCGCAAAGCAGGGAATATGACCGACTGGAGCTGATGCTTGATGAATCCTTCACGGAAACATTCTGAACATCAAGATGTTAGACTGCCCGTGAAGGATTCTTTTGCAGCTCCGAAAGCCGTTCATAATCCTTTCAGGTCGAGCTCTACGGGGCAGTGGTCGCTGCCGAGTATGTCGGTGAGTATCTTCGCGTCGGCAATGTGGGGTTGCAGGCGGTTGCTGGCCACGAAGTAGTCTATGCGCCAGCCTGCGTTCTTCTCGCGGGCATGGAATCGGTAGCTCCACCAGGAGTAGGTGACGTTGTCGGGATGTTTCCATCGGAAAGTGTCGGTAAATCCGCTCTGGAGGAGCAGGGAGAACTGCTGGCGCTCCTCGTCGGTGAAGCCGGCATTGCGGCGGTTGGCTTTTGGGTTCTTGATGTCTATCTCTTCGTGGGCCACGTTCAGGTCGCCGCAGAGTATGACGGGCTTCTGCTGGTCGAGCTGCTGCAGATAGCGGCGGAAGTCGGCTTCCCACTGCATGCGGTAGTCGAGGCGCTTCAGGCCGTCTTGCGAGTTGGGCGTGTAGCAGCATACGAGGAAGAAAGCGGGCATTTCAAGGGTGACGACGCGACCCTCATGGTCGTGGGCGTCGATGCCCATGCCGTAGCTGACGCTGAGGGGCTGGTGGCGGGAGAAGATGGCCGTGCCGCTGTAGCCCTTCTTCTCGGCTGAGTTCCAGTAGCTCTGGTAGCCGGGGAACTCAAGGTCGAGCTGTCCGGGCTGCATCTTCGTTTCTTGCAGGCAGAAGAAGTCGGCGTCCATCTGGCGGAACACTTCGCTGAAGCCTATGACCTCTGGTCGAGCCTGCTCACACTCGGTAGCGTCAAAGCAAGCTTTGCTCTCCTCTCGCTTAATCGCAGCCTTGCCCACGCAGGCTCGCAGGCCGTTGACATTCCAACTGATTAGTTTCATGATGCTATTTGTTGTTTTGCTCTACGCTTTGGCAGAGGGTGGCGTAATACTTTCGGAAATCGTCCCACTTGTAGTAGGGGTGGCTGTCGGTAGGCACTGGCAGGCTGGCCTCCACGCCGTTGAGGAGGCACTTCAGGAGGACGGGGTCGGAGGCTTTCTTGCCCCGGTAGAACACCAGCTGGATGTTGCTGGCCTTGCAGGTCTGCCAGTTCTGGTAGCAGTTCTTCACCTCGTAGGGGTCTTCAGGGTCGCGGTCGGCCCCGTTGATGCCCATGAGCACCGTCAGCGGGCCGAGGCAGGTGTCGTGGCCGAAGCGCAGGTCGGCAATGTGGGTGCTGGTGCCGTCGATGGCGGCCTCGGCTTTGCGGAGGATGTCTTCGACAATGGGAACCATGTCGTAGCGGGGGCCGAAGACCCAGCTGTAGGAACCGAGATTGGAGGCCTCCCAGCGTGCGGCAATGTCGTCGTCGGTGATGATGTTGCCCATCATGCCCTCGTGGCCGATGCTTGGCAGCGTGGTGTAGAGGTCGATGAGCTGGCTGCCGATGCGGCTCACGTTGCCGGGCAGCCCGTCGGTAGAGGTGAAGATGCGCTGGATGACCTTCTGGGGCAGCGAGTTGTCGTTTTGCGGACGGTTCTGGCTCTGCTCGTAGCGGGGCTTGCTGCGTGGGAAGGTGCGGCGGCGCGGGTTCTGGCGGTCGGTGGGCACCACGCCGTCGAGGGTGAAGCGCGACGACTGCTCGCGAACCTCTATCTTAGGGTTGCACTGCACCAGCTCTTGGCAGAAGGCCGACATGCTGAGGACGCAACGGCCAGAGAGGGAGCTGATGGCGTAGACATTGCCGCCGTGCTTGAACACTTCGGGGAAGCGCTCGTACATTGTGCGGGCAATGGCTTGGTGCTGCTCCCATCCCAGCTGTGTCAGCTCGCTAACGCCAGTCATCAGCTCTTCCTTGGCTGCAAAGAAGCGGTTGCAGAAAGCCTCGCCTTCGGCGGTGAGCAGCTGTTTGCGCTTGGCCACCGTCAGCAGCGAGTCGAGGTTGCGATAGAGCTGGTCGGTCCAGTAGTAGCGCGAGCCGTGGCGGGCATAGTGGCTGATGTAGAAGGGCTTGTAGCCACGGGGGGCCTTGGTGAGCACCGTCGGGGCTTGCTGGTAGGGGTAGTCGTTGCCATAGGCTAAGCGAGGGTTGGCTTTCAGCTGCTCCAAAGGAGCTGCGCCTTGGGCTGCTGCCATGAGGGTGAGGGCAGCCATGAGGAGTGAGGTCAATAGTCTTTTCATCGTCGTATGTTTTTTAAGTTTCCTGTCTTTTCGCACGAGGGAACCCCTTTGTTCCTGAGGTGTTCCACTTGTCATTTGTCTATGGCGTCTTGAACAATCAGGCCTGCCAGGGTGAGGCCGAAGATGGCCGTGATGTGGGCCACGGTGCCGTTGGTCTGCGCTTTATGGAACATGGTCTGCTCCTCCTCGCCCGGTGTTCCCCGATTTGGCAGCAGCTCGTCGCTATAGACGCACTGAAACTTGCGGGCGGGGTAGAGGGCATCGCGTTTGAAGCGCTTGCGCAGCGCACGGGCCAAGGGGTCGCCCGTGACGCGCCAGAACTCTGCAACGCGGATGCGCGTGGGGTCCATCTTCAGGGCGGCACCCATCGACGAGAAGAGGCGGGCCTTTGTCTGCGTGGCGCGGATGATGAGCAGGGCCTTGTCTTTCAGCGAGTCGATGGCGTCGACGATGTAGTCGTAGCTGTCGAGCAGGAAGCTGTCGGCCGTCTCCTGCTCAAATACCTGCTGCAAGGCGGTAATCTCGGCCTGAGGGTTGATGGCGAGCAGCCGCGCCTTCATGACCTCCACCTTCGGCAGGCCCACGGTGAGCGTGGTGGCCATGAGCTGGCGGTTGATGTTGGTGGGGCTGACACTGTCGCTGTCGACGATGGTGAGCCGCCTGATGCCGCTGCGCACCAGGCACTCGGCACACCACGACCCCACACCGCCCACGCCGAAGACGATGACGCGCCGCGAAGCAAGCTGCTCCATGGCTTCGCTGCCTATGAGCAGCGCTGTACGACTGAAAATGGTCTGTTCGTTTAGCATCGTGGCTATATAATAAAGTTAGAGACCCCAACCCTGCCTCTCCTCTTGAGGGGAGGGGAGCTGCTACTGAAAGCCTGCCCACAAGGAACTCCCCTCAAGGGGTGGGGCAGGGGTGGGGCCTGTTTTGTTATCATTCACATTCGTTTTCGCTCAATCGAAAAACCTGCTACAAAGGTACTAAAAAATTTTGGTTGGTCAAACTTTTTTTGTACTTTTGCATGCAGA
>Ga0310691_10003830_pt1 | contig 17498 bp, 22 predicted proteins | sample 176DNAGHGlowgp2_FD_203887 | JGI IMG/M metagenome (GOLD analysis project Ga0310691, IMG submission 203887) | Sheep rumen microbial communities from Palmerston North, Manawatu-Wanganui, New Zealand - 1766 DNA GHGlow gp2 (v2) (version 2) | ecosystem: Host-associated > Mammals > Digestive system >...
GGGCAAATGCCTTAGATTGGTTATTTGGGTTGGTTATATGCCTTCCGAAGTTTACTATACTCTGACTTCTACCGATCGCTTCTCCGAGAGTATTTTTAAGGAGAACAACATGGCTGAAGAGAATGGAAATACTTCTTCTCACGAAATGTTGAAAAGCATCTGGAAGAAAGTCGATGATATCGACAAAGATGTTGATGTTCTTAGGTATGGTAACAAAGGAGGCAATATGGACAGCGCACTTCCCTATCTGGTCGGCATGAATGCAGGTAATCGTGGTTATGGCTACGGCGGTGATGCCGCATTGTGGGCCATGAACAATAACTGGATGAATAATCCTTTTATGTATCTGATTCTGCTGGCAATGTTTGGTGGTAATGGTTACTTTGGTAATGGCTGGGGTAACAATGGATATGGGAATGGTGCAGCTGTAGCAGCTATGGGTGCAGCCAACTCCGCTGAAACAACCAATCTGCTTATGAATGCAATCAATAATAGCTCAGCTACAAGTCAGCGTGATTTCGATCGCCTGGCTACTGCCTTTGGAACTACTGCAGCTACTGTTCAGAACGGTCTGAATGCAATTAATACCAGCATCACTCAGGTTGCAGGCCAGATGGGTATGAATACTCAGCAGGTCATCAATGCAATCCAGTCTGGTGACTGTGGTATTATGAATGCTGTACAGCGTGCTTGCTGTGAAAATCGGTTAGCTATCTGTGAACAGACTAATACTCTGCAGCAAGGTCAGTTCCAGCTGGGTGTAACAATGGAACGTCAGGGTGATATGACTCGTGCATTGATCCGTGAACAGTCCTTTGAAGCCCAGATTAGGAATCTGACTCAGCAGAATGAACAGCTGCGGGATGCAGCTCAAACAGCTTCTCTGCAGAACACCATTAATTCCGGTGATGCAGCTATCATGGCTCAGCTGACTGCTATTAGTACACAGCTTCAGAATCAGATTAATGCTCAGGCATATGAACTGAAGACTATCGAAGGTAAAATCGGTACTGGTGCCTAATATTTAAGGAGACACCCTGGGGCAACTCAGGGTGTTCGCTATTATGACTACATTCAATAACAATACTTTTCCTAATGTCACTGGTACTGTTGGTGGGTTTATTCCTCCACCGAATCCTTTTATGACTCCAGATCAACAACGTACTAAGGCATTAGAAGACCGCATAGCGCAACTTGAAGCTAAACTTGCAGAACAACGTTCAGATGAACAAGCTGATATTGATACAAGATTACTACAGCGTGGGCATGAAGGTGAAAAATATCTGCGAGCCAAGTATGATGGTGTAACAAAGATTATTATGGAATGGGCCATGGCAATGCCCGTCCTTAACCCAAAGCTCACTAAGTTCCTGGATGAGTGGCGTAGTGATGCTTTGAAATTTCTGGAATCTTCTGTAAGCAATAATAATAAGCCCCGTATAAAAGCGAATGAGGCTTTACCATCGCCTACATCGAAGATGCCATAATGTAATAGGCTACTCTTTTCAGGGTAGCCTTAAAAATGCAGATTTTACATATGGATAAACAAGAGTTTTTGAAAGAGCATAGCTCAGAGCGTCAGAAATGTGAGATCTGGACGCGTGAGTCCCAATTGCGCGTTTAAAATGTGTCTAAACGGTGGACGTCTCCCTGAGATAATACCGTAGGAAGGTTGAGGAGTGAATTCTCTAAAACTGTCTCTAACGACTAGTCGAAAGACGTAGGGCCAAGTGGCTCGAAACGGCACACTTAGATGATATAGTCTAATCTGCATGGCGACATGCAGCTGGGTATAATCCCGCGCACGAAGTCACGAAACGTGTGGAATATTTATTGGTGATGGGATACCATCGTTGTGTAGAGAATTTTAATACAGGTAAGCAAGCAGAGTATAAAGAACGTAAAATGTTCACTGAAAGTGCCTGTAATAGAAATCCTCTCATGAAATAAGTAAAATAGAATTAGGAGAAGCTTATGGCAAATCAACCACCAAGGCTATCTAGAATGCAAAGGCGGGAGATAGCTAGTAAGCGTAAAAGAAATCCCGATGGAACATTCTCAGATCGTAGTTCAGTAGGTGTTGTGAAAGATCATGCCAAATACGCAGCTAAAGTACGAGGTACTGCTTTAGGATTAGCAGGCGTAGGTATAGGTGCTACACTAGGTTATATGTCAGGTAATATCGCATTAGCAGCTGCTATGGGTGCAGCATTAGGTACAGCTGGTTTTGCTAAAGGTGCTGTATCTGGATTAAAAGCTGGAGCAGGTGCTGGTGTAAGTCATGCATGGGAACGTTGGGATACAGAAACGAAATTTACCCCGAAACAGGAACGTAGAAGTAAGAAGATAGGTGCTTGGCTAGGTTCTGGTCCAGCCAGTGCCTATAATGTTACAACTGCTATGAAAAATCGCTGGATTAAGGGTTGGCATTATTAAGGAGTTTATATGTTTGGTCGTCCTCCAAGGTTGAGTACTGCTCAACGTAAAGAAATAGCAAGTAAACGTAAACGTAACAGTGATGGTACTTTTGCAGGGGCTGGTGCTACTGTCGGTAGGCATGCAAAGATGGCCGCTAAATTTCACGGTGCTTTAGGCATGATACAAGGTGGGGCAGCTGGTGCTGCTTATGCTACACATCAAGTTGCTAAAAAGATGGCTTGGCAACACGTAGGACAAATGGTTGGTTCTTCTCTAGGGGCATCCCCAATACCTGTGGTTGGAATTGGTGGGGGTGCTTTGAGCTTAGCATCTGCCTATGGTGCATCCCAGTCATTGAAAACGGCTGCTAGAATGGGCGCTGCAGGTGCTCTCGGCGGTATGGCTGGTGGCGGACTTGCTGGTGCAGCTATTGGTGCAGCTTCAGGTATTGCTGGTGGGCTTGCTTCACATTATATAAATAAGAAAACTGGTAATACTCTGAGTGGTAAGCAGAAAACAGCAGCAGCTGTAGGTAATACTCTTGGCGGTTTTGTAGGCTCGGTAGCGACTACTGGGGCTATGGTAGGTTACAATAAATGGAAGTCTAGAAAAAGAAGTAAATGATGGTTCCAAGATTATCAACCTCAAAACGTAAGAGTATAGCTGCTAAACGTAAGCGCAATAATGATGGAACTTTTGGTGTAGAAAGCTCTAAACAGCACTTAGCTCGTATGCAAACACCAGCAGGTTCAGCTTCTATGCTCGAATCAATAAATCATGGTAAAGGCTATCTGTTTAATCAGATAGTTCCTGTTAAATTTAACAAGAAGACTGGTACATATTCACCTAAATTAGGTTGGCGTGATACTAATTATAAGCCAAGGGGTGCTAAATATAAAGCTAAAGGTCTTTTTGGTTAATTGGATAATAAAATGGAAGACGATGTAAAGGCAAAGTTTGCTGCCCTTCATGAATCAATCAAGTCTTTATATCGCATGGATGGGCAACAGGCAGAGCAAATCAAATCACTTGAAGATAGATTTAGTAAGCTTGAGGAAGCATACCATACAATCGTTGGCTTTATAAAATTCTGTAAATATGCAGGATATACGATAGCATGGGCAGCGGGTATACTTTCTGGTGTTTATACAATTTATCATTATTTATGGAAGTAGCTTATGGATAATAACAAATATAAATACGGTTCAGTAGCGGCCGTGGCAATTGCTATTATCACTGCTACTGTAGTTCATTTTGAGGGGGATGTGCCGAAGGGTTATAAAGATCCCATAGGCATTCCCACAGCAGGTGTCGGTCATACTGGCCCTGATGTTATTGTTGGGAAATACTACACAGAAGCACAGCGTAAAGAATGGCTTAATGGTGATTTAGAGAAGGCTGATAAAGTCGTTATGAGTTGTGTAAATCCTGACAAGATTGATGTATATCAAAGGGCCGCCTTTATCTCTCTCGCCTTTAATATAGGAGGCGGGAAGAAAGGTGTTAAGGATGGCTTCTGTACACTTCGTTCTGGTAAACAAAGCACTGTAAGCCGAAAGGCAAATGCAGGCGATAAGCCAGGCTCTTGTAAAGCAATGCTCTCATGGAATCGTGCTGGAGGTAAAGTTCTCAAAGGATTAGTACGCCGTAGAGAAGCTGAATACAAGATATGTATGCAAAAATAGTACAATATGAAAGCATTATTATTTAGCTTGTTTCTGTTTTTATTTATAGGTTTCGGTATCGGAGTCACAGCAGCTGTGGCGAAACTCACATATACATTTATAACAGGAGTTTGGTATGTATGATTTTCCTTTAATTTATGAAAAGCCTGTTACTGATACAATTATGCGGGGTATTCAAAACATGATCTTTAAATATCCAAATCTTCATGTTTTTGAATCTGATACCGAAATTCGGGTAGTAAATGTTGAAGAAGATTTTGAAGCTTATAAATTACGTGCATTAAATACAGTTAATACATTGTGTGAATCTCGAATGAAAGAAGCGATAGGGGATTACCCTGAATTAGAAATTTCTTCATTTCCTCAACAAATTGCAGAAGCAAGACAGTATCTGGAGGACTCATCATATGTACCTCCACTTTTAAATAGCATATCTCTCGGTCGTGGTATTACTATTGAAGTTTTGGTTGAAAAGGTTATAAGACATTCTGAAACCTATTCTGAAATTTCTGGACGTTATATGGGTTTACGACAAAAGCAAATTGAGAGAATTAATAATTGTACCACATTAGAAGAATTAAAAGAAGTCATGGAAACTAGCGTATTAGCTTGAAAGTACCATGATTGGATTATTACTATTAACTTTGTTGGGAATACCAGCTATATGTCTCGCTGAAGATATGAAGTCTCCTGAATTTTATTCATTTACAACATATCTTTGGGTAATGACTTTAGCTGCTACTGGCGGTCTTATTTCATACTTAGACAAGTTAGGTCGACGTAAAATTACACGATACAAGACTCTTAGACTTCTTCAAGAGATTGTCGTTGCAATGTTTACAGGTACTGTTGTCTTCTTCATATGTGAATGGGCCAATTTTTCTCAACTGATTACTGCAGCCTGTGTAGCCGTCGCTGGACATATGGGGAATAGGGGTTTACTCTTTCTAGAAACTATCATCCAGAGACGCTTAAAGATTGTGGTAGAGGAGCATTATGATGGATCAACGACAGATAATCAAGATTCTCGTTGATATTGCTGTATTGATCATAGTAGCTGCTTGCGCTTATTACTGGGGGCGTAATGCAGCTGAGAGTGCTTGTGAAGCCCAGATAAAAGATATTGAAATAAAACAAAAGGAAGCTCAGCAAGAGTTAGCTGTATCTGCTAGCGATTCAGAACGTAAAGCTGAAGTAGCTGGGGCAGTCCTTACTACTAAAATAGAGAGGGCTATAGATGAAGTTAAAACTCAGCCTGCTGCTACTTGTAAGCCTGGCGCTGCAAGGCTGCAGCTCCTCCAAAGAGCTTATAGTGACACCAACTCTGCCATCGCTGGGTCAGGAACTCAGTAGGCCTTGTCCTGTTGTCACACCTCCTGTAGAAGATTCTTATGAGGCTATATTAGAGTCTCATCTTCTTCTGCTTAATGAATATGGTAGATGTGCTAAGGCACATAATGAACTTTTAAATATATGGAGTAAATATGGAAGACAATAAAATGCCTGCACCACCTGTTGAAAAAACTGAAAAACCTGTAGAGCCTGTGATCCCTATGCCAAAGAAGATGGTACGGGATGTAGCTAAGCCTGTTCTTAAATTTCGAGATAGCAATGTAAGTAATTATATGATCAGCCCCTTAGGTAATGGTCAAATTGAGGCACGCAGCTCACTTACAGGTGAAGTATTTGTAGGCACAATTAAAGAATTTAATGAAAGAGTCAAATGATTGAAAATGCAGCTCAGACTGCATATAAGGATGTTTCTGATCCTTGTGCAGTCTACAATTCACTTAAGCCTCTCTGGACAAAGAATAGGGTGATTTGTAATGGTGAGCAGGCTGTCAAGGATTATGATTCGTTCTGTGACACTAGAACTTTTTCAAATTTACTCCTACCTTTTTCAGCTTCGATGGATCAGACTCAGTATAATTTCTTTAAATCTGAGGCTGAACTTCCAGGCATTACAGCACAATTTGCTAGAATGCTTGTGGGTGCTTTATTACGCAAAGAACCTACATTGAAGCTTCCAGAAGGTACTCCTCCAGAGGTAACTGATTGGATTCTTGATGAATTTGGACAAGATGATAATACTCTTTTGAGTTTTCTTGATAATCTCTTATGGGAAGAAATTCAGACCAATCGTACTTGGATTAAAGTAGATTATCCTGCCATTGAACATCCTGAATTACTTAGTAAGGCAGATTCTGATCGCATTAAACCTTATCCTGTAGTTCTTAAGGCTGAATCTGTTATTAACTGGCATGTTGGTCAAAATTCGATGGCTAAGAATCAGCTTGAAATGTTGATTGAACGAGGCTATCAGGAAGTTTATGATAATAGTCAGTATCGTTTCCATCCACGTATTGTGGAGGTTGTTACTGTACATGCATTAGATGAACAAGGCTATTACTATACTGAAAAATGGGCAGCTAAGTCACAAACAGCTACTCTGCCTGTATCTTCTGGGCAACAACTGATTAATTATAAGCGTGATCGTCAAACATTTGAACTTATTGAAGTTAATGAGAATATCTTAATGAATGGTGAACGCTTACGGTTCATCCCTATATGGCCTGTAAATGGTTGTATTGAGCCTGAAGCACCTCTTTTAAATACTCTAGTATCTAAGGAAATTCATCTTTATAACAAGATTTCTCGCCGTAATCATCTGCTTTATGGGGCATCAACCTATACACCTTACGTGTCTGGTAATGGTATTACTGAAGAGGTTCTTGAAGAAATTGCTAATGCTGGGCTAGGTTCGTGGTTGCGAGTGCCAGATGGTGCAACAATTGAAATCCTTAAGACACCTACTGAAGCCTTAGCAGATATGGACAGGGCGATTTCTGCCGCTATTGAAGAAATGGCGAAGCTTGGTGTACGAATGCTTTCACCAGAAACAGCACAATCAGGTGTCGCATTAACACTTCGTAATGCATCACAAACGGCTCAGCTTGGTTCTATGAACAATCGTATTTCCAGCACTATGCGTAGTGTTATCGCATTTATGATTAACTGGAGATATGGTCAAGAATTCCAAGCTTCAGATGTTACATTTACAATGTCTGATGACTTTAATGTAAGTCCTCTTGGTGCTGAATGGGTACGCATGGCTACAGAATGGTATCAGCAGTATCTTATTCCACGTTCGGCATGGCTTAATACACTTAAAGCTAATGATATGTTACCTGCTGGCTATGATGATAATGTAGGTCGTATGGAAATTGCAGCTGATCAGATGTTAGCAATGCAAATGATGCAGGATCCTTCTACATTAGCTGCTATGATGGCTGGTGATGAGGGTGGTACACCTGGTGTAGATGAAGAGGGCATTACACCTAAAGAGTAAGGTGATTAAATATGAAATCCGTAAACACTTCTCTTTTTGATAATCAACTTTCTCGTACACATATGAAAAAGATGTATGAGAATAAGTTGCAAGAGTCTGTGAGTGTTGTAATTCAAGGACATGAGTTAAAACTTGATGAAATGATCAAGGAAAGTAAGCTTTCAAATAAAAGTTTTGATGACTTTATGGAAAAAGTCGATAAAGAAATCCTCAAAACTTATAAAAAGGTCCATAATACAGCTAAAAGAAGCTTACTTGATTTAGTAGGTAACTCTGTAAGTTACGCATACCAATCTTTAGAAACTACTTGTGGTGATTTTCTTAAGATTAATAAGCCTACAAGGAGAGTCTCCGAAGATATTGTTCTTAAACGACCTATTTACAAAGAAGCGACACTTGCATCAAGTTGGTCAGGTATCAGCGTAGGTGAACGTAAACGGATTGAGACGATAATTAGAAAGGGCATTGCCGATGGGATGACTGAAGCAGATATTGCTTTAGCTATTCGTAAAGGTAATGCCCTAAATATTTCTAGAGCTCAATCTAAGGCTATTGTTACTACTGCGATTACTTCTGTTTCAAATCAAGCTGATCAGGCTGTTTATAAGGCCAATAAGAAGATTCTTAAGGGCTGGCAGTATGTAGCTATTATGGATAGTCATACTACAGAAATCTGCGCACATAGAAATGGTCGTATTTATGATATTGATGATTTCGAGCATTTACCACCTGCTCATTACAATTGTAGATCTACCTCTGTACCTGTAGTAAAGTCATGGTCTGATTTAAACAAATCCGATGCAGTTCTAAGTATCCGTAAACGAAATCTTACAGATGTAGCTGAATCTGACCTTGTTAAGAAATTTGATGGCGAAGCAGATATGCGGGAAAGCTATGATGAATGGCTTCTCACACAACCTTATGCTATCCAGAAAAGGCATTTAGGTTCTGATCGTGCTGTTAAAATTTTCAATCAGGGGCAGTTAAGTGCCAAACAGGTTTTGGCGAGTGACAAGCGCACAATGTCTATCTCAAAAATGGCCCAGGAGTCCTCCGAGGTGTTGTCAGGTGACACACAGCGGTTCGCTTTAGCTAAGGAGAAGCTGGATGCCATGCGCATCGGAGCGGCCACACCTGATGACATTTTGAGCGATCCTGAAATGCAGAAGACGCTTCGTGAGTACTACCTGCTACAGAGTGGAGAATTGGACGGGACGTTGTCACTGACCAATTATAGAGGTATCTCCCTGACTCATAAAAGGAACACCAGACGGGCGACTCTGACACAGTTGCCGACTGAGAAACAGCTTATTTTTAACCCTATCACGGGACGTTACGAGGATTCACGTTTGTATCAGCCTGCTCCTAAACTTTTAGAAAATTCTACTCGAAAAGTTCTTGAAAGTGAGAAGTTAAAACAGCGAGATAAGGATTTTATTCTTAAGTTTGTAGAGGGACTTGATAGGGACATGTCTATAAATGAAAGAACAGCTGTTCAGGAGAATCTCCGTAATCTTTTTGCTAGGTACCGTGAGAAAGGTCAAGTCTGGGAAAATTTCAAAGCAGTCAGCACATCACAGATGAAATATGATGTGATGAATGTGTCTGAATCGCTTGAAGCAGCTGCTCGTGCAGGTAAAGATCCTATCAAAAAGTTACAGCAAGATCTATTTATAGATCCTGTATTAGGTAATACGACACTTGATGATGTTTCTGCTAGATTTGTAGATAATATTAAATTTAAGAATCGTTTTGAGAACAATACAATTACTTCCGAAGTAATTAAAGAAATGTTTTCAGATGTAATTGCTGATCCCAATTCTATTAAAGGCATCGCTAGACCTCTTTATTGGAAAGGTATATTAAGGACAGAACTCCCTCCTGTTTTAAAGGTAAGACTTGAGAATACGGACTTGAGGAAGTTTTATGAAAGGCTTGTACGAAGGTTAGCTGCTTCAGAAATGCCAGATAGAGATCAACTTGCTTTACAGTTAGGCAGGGATCTTTATAACATGGGCAATCTTAATGGCAATAAAGATGCCTGGTACAAGGTTGGAAAGGCTATTCTTGAAAGTGATCGTGTTAAAAAGCTCTATGAACTTGAGACCTATGGTGTTCAGAAGAGGCGTTTACGTAGTCGTATGACAGGTAAATATTTTGGTCCCTATTATGACACTATTTCATATAATATTAGAGTCACAGATCCTCGTATTGTAAAATACCAGAAAGCCTTACGTGAGATCGATGTTGGAATGCGTATTCCAGTTGTAGATCCTAAAAATAGACTTTATACCCGTCCAGGCTATAAAACTTACTTTTTAGATGAAGGTGCCAAAGGTTGGTATGATACTGGTATACCAATTACCTCTACTGCCTCTTTTTCAGATTTCCCACCTGAGTTTGTAGATGGTGATCTTGCGGAAGCTATGAATTGGATGGGCTCAAGTAAATATAAAATTGATAAAGACTTCCATAGTTTTATTCGTAAGTTGCTTGAATTTAAAGACGATCGTGGTAATGCCGCTAAATATGATAAACTCAATGAGTATCGTAATTATATGATGGCTCGTGGAGATACATATGAGCGTTTTAAAGCAATGGAATGGTTGACTGATAAAGATGCTGCTTTCAGCAATAATACCTTTATTGATCACCGTGCTAGATTTTATGAAAGAGGCTTTATAGGGCCACAGGCAGGTGAAAGCTTCCGACCTTTCTTAAATACAGAAAAAGCACAAGCGCTTGGAGTTGATGGTTATAATAACTTTAGAGACCAGGTTGGTTCTTTCTTAGGTGGACTTGACGATAGATTCGAACATAAATTTAATGGTTTAAGTTTCTCTGGACGTAGAGAAATTGAAGCTTACTGGCGTAAAGACCTTGTCCGTATTGGTAATCATATGCTTCGCGGTAAACCTAGTGATATCCGAGCAATTCTGGAAGATAAAGTTGTGGAGGGTATTGATGGTGAAGACCTCGGAAAATTCTATAGATTCGCGCTTGAATCAGCGAAAATCGATAATTGGCTCAAATCTAAAGGTTTCTCGAATTACAGTAAAGCAGCGATTAACTCGCTTTCTGAATACCGTACTGCCTTGGCTCTTGAGCAAGATGCTTCCTCGAGCGGTGCGCAGATTATTGCTCTCACTACTCGGAATAAACAGCTCGCAGAATTATCTAACGTTGTCCCAACTACACAAAAGAAGCGCCTTTATGACGAGATTGCTGCACTTACTTATAATGACCCCAGATTCAAAGAAATCAATCTTAAATTGGGACTCTCGGAAAAAGACCTCAGAAAAGCAGCAAAAGCCCAAAACATGGTAACATTTTATGGTGCTGGTGAAAGGACTGGCGCTATGAACGTTGAAGGTAAATTATCAAAAGTTCTTGATAAAAAGAACGATATGCTTGTTGTTACTGCAGGAGAGCGAGACAAGGTTCTTGATCAGATATCTGCACAAGCTGCACGCTACCAAAAATCCGACCCTCTTTTGTATGATGAGCTTATGGATCTTCGTAAAGTTGTACGTGACATATTTAATCATGGTAAGCCTGTCACAGATGATTTAATTGAAGAATTATGGTTCTTAGATCCCGAAACTCGACAGATTGTGGAGAAACTTAGTAAACGTTATGGTGCGGTTGTTACACCTAAAGATTTTAGTGATATTGCTAAAATCATGAGTGAGCATTTGGGCGATCAAGTTCCAATTTTGAAAGATTTCACGAGATTCTTTGGTAGACTTGCAGAAGATTACTTGCTTAATGCTGATCCACGACAACGTGCTTTTTCTACTCAGGATTTAATTAAGGAAATTGTATTCGGTGTACGTAAAGGCCTTTTGGATCAATATAAGAAAGGTAAGTTTGCGAATGTACCTAATGGGCTACTTGATAGAGTCGCTAGACAGTATGATTTCTTAGAGCCTATTACGATAACTCAAGGTGTTAAAATTAATCCATATCGTAAAACAGGCTACAAAGTACCTAAGACAATAGTGAAGATGCCTTGGCCTTTAGATAAGGTTATAGGCGAGTTTAAGTTCTTTGGCTCTTTCCGTCAGAAAGATGTACCTAAGCATTGGAATAACGTACCTTGGGTTAACTTCGATGGTAAAATTGTAGAGCAGTATTTTACTCAGGCTTATGAGGAGCGTTTATTCTATGAGGTAGATGGTCAGAAGTATATGAATATATTAATGGTCGATCAAAAGAATGAAGCTTCTTTTTGGGATCAAGTTTTAAACAAAGATTTTAACCCTATTGATAACTCTGATGTGACTAAGGCTCGTACGGCTTTCGCGGTTAATGGTAATCATTCTAATGACGCAACGCTAGTAAAAAGATTTCATTTATGGGGTAAAGACCACAATGTTCAAACATCTTCTATCCATGATGCGTTTTTCACAAATATTGCTGATTTGACAAAAGGTAAACAAGCTCTTCGTGAATTATACGCGGAATCTTTATCTCGTAATGTAGTTTTAGAGACGCTAAACGAGATGCGTGCCAGAGGACTACCTAAAGAACTTTATGATAAGTACCTCAATGAGGCTATCGATAAAGGGCTTATTCCTGTGGCAGGCAGAAGTAAAATCGGTGGAAGAACTCTTACTGAAGCCGACATACTCTATGTAGATGATATACTTAAACCTGTACCCTCAGATTTTTCCAGGGATTATGGATGGTACGGCATAGGTGGATGAAACCTGTTGAATTAATGATAAGATTATTATCAATATTGATTATAAAATTTTATATAAATATAAGGGAACAATAAAAATGGCTGAAGAAAACGATCCAGTTATTCCTGCAGGGGAACCAGAACCTGCTCCGGCTCCAAATAATCCTGCACCAAAGGACGATCCAGCTCCAAACCCTCCTGCTCCAGATGTTTCTGAGCTTACCAAGAAGTATGATGAGATGATGCAACTCATGAAAGAAGGTAAAGAAGCTCGTAAACAGCTTGAACGGGAAAATGCACAATTGAAAGAGACGATTCGTCAAGCTGAACTTGAACGTCTCAAAGCAGAAGGAAAAGCACAAGAAGCTTTGGAGAAAGAGCTTGCTGACCGTAATGCTAAGATCGAATGGTATGAGAAACGTAATCAAGAATTGACTCGCGATCATTCCTTGAACGAAGCCCTTAACTCATATACATTCTTGAACAAGAATGCCCGAGAAATGGCCTTTCATCAGCTCGTGTCTAAATTCCGTAAAAACGAGGAAGGTGATTGGTACGATCTCAATGGTAACGATATTGAAACTGTTGTTAAGATGTTCACAGAAGACCCAGCAAATTCATTTCTTATGAAGGGTGCTTCCAATAGTGGCACTGGCTCCAGTCCTGTACAAAATAGTAATCCGCCAGCTAAGGCTTCACTTAAAGACTACTCTATTCAGGAGTTGATTGCAAAAGCTAAAGCTGGTACTTTGAGAAAATAAAGAGATAACACATGGCGATTAACTATAAAGATATCCCAGGTGCTACTGATTCCATCGTAGCTGAAATTATTTCTGCTTTTACTGATGAAGCCTATACTCAGGCTAAAGATATCACTGGCACAGGGATTGTTACTCCAAATCCTGAAATCTATGCTGATGGTGAAGGTTTTGTTGGCCAGGCCCGTTGGCATAAACCAATCGATGCAAATATTAACGTTGCATCCTTGACCGACGCTTCTGAAGGTAATGCTTCTACTTATGAAGATGAACTGCTGAACTATGTCAAGACTGTTCGTACAGTTGGTATGAAGAACATCAACATCAAGAACATCATTACTCAGCAGGATCGTCTGGCTAAGATGGGTCGTGATCTGGCTGAAGCTATCTCCAAAGACCATATGTCCTCTCTGATGGGTATCCTGAAAGGTATTGCTATCAGTGAAGCTTTGGTTGGTGCTGGTGCTAATGGTCTGGGTGGTCAGTCCTTCGACAATGATCCTAACAATGCTCATTATGGCTTTTATGTTGACCTTGGTTCCAACAAGATGATCTCCACAGCATCTGCAGCTAATCAAGGTGCACAACGTGCTGAAGCTTTCCTGGAAGCTATTGGTAAAGCTTGGAAAGACTATGAACCAGAATATGCTTATCTGGTCACTTCTCCAGAAATGATGGCTTCTCTGCGGTCTGCTAATCTGGTTGATCAGGATCGTATCACTGAAGGTAATGTCGAATTTGACACTATCTTTAACGGTAAGTTCCGTCTGATCCGTACTCGTGCATCTGCACAGCTGTCTGCAACTGAATTGACCAACATCAATGCTGGTGACGGTGTCAATATCGCAGGTACCAAGGTCTCCTACATCATGCTGCCAGGTTCCATCAATTATGCTGATGTGACTATCCCAGAACCTGTTGGTATCGACCGTAATGAAGGTGCTCATAAGGGTACTGGTACTACTAATATCTGGTATCGTTGGGGCTATGTCTATGCACCGGCTGGCTATGACTGGATTGGTTCCAGCAAGCAGTTCGCTTCTGTAGAAGACTACAGCAAGATTAAGAACACTTCCGCTGGTACATTTGACACTATTGCAAATGTTGCTGCTCCAGCAGGTTACACTGGTACTTGGAAGAGCGTTACTAGCTCTGCACTGACTAAACGTATTCTGCCAGTGTTCCACAGTTAATAGGAGAATAACTTATGGCTCTAGAGAAAGACGTAAACTCTTATGTGTCTCTGGAAGAAGCGGAAGCATACATGGGGGATAGGCTCGATGTAGCTGCATGGGATGAAGCCTCGGATGCGGACAAGGCTAAAGCTCTGGTCACAGCTACAAGTATGCTTGATCAGCTTACCTATCCTGGATCAGCCATAAGTGATTCCCAGCCCCTAGCATTCCCACGTTCTGGCATGTATTATGACGAGAAGCTCGGCACTTACATGGGCATGGATAGTCAAGTCGCTCGAACAAGGCTTGATCGTGCCACGTGTGAATTAGCATATCATTTGCTTAACAATGATGGCCTTTTAGACGCAGGAGGCTCAGTGGTTAGTCTGCAGGTCGGATCAATCTCGCTGAGTCAAATCACGGATCCTCCTAAAGTCCCCTTGTTTGTTCGCAAGATGTTGAGTGGCATGTTGTTGTCTGGGGGTAGTCATTCCACTTGGTGGAGAAATAACTGATGGGTTACAGAAACTTAATTCAGAATAAGCTGGTCTTTGTTTTTAATAAAATTAATAATTTAGCAAGATGGGCAGTATTTGAGTCAAAGAAGGAGAAGCAATTCAACTTTGAAACAGGTGACTTGGATTATAGTACTGAGAATAAACAAGCTAAAATTGTAGTTACAAACGAAACTAAGCTGCCAGGTAGTGACAAAGTACGTTTATCACTCATGGTTAGGAACAAACCTATCGGTACGATGCGTTCCTATGATACGATGACCTTGGATGGTGTTACTTATAAAATCGACAAGGTCACAGTAGATGATAAGTTTGTCTCATTAATAGAGGTGGTAAATGTATGATGAAATTTACATGGCAATTTTCTCCATATTTAATTCAGAAGAATGGAAGGCTTTAGAGCCTCCCGTTCAAGTCTTTCCTAATGGTGTTGATACTAGTGGCGAAGAATTCGTTGTTGTGGACGTTCTCCCATCATCACGTGGAGCCAATAAGGTCTCGGTGAGTGGAGTGCTGCTGTTCGAAATCTTTGTTCAGGGCGGGAGAGGCCCTCGACGTTTGGCTATTTTATCTGACATCATTGATAGACATGTTTCAAAAATAACTGTACCTATAGCTAATGGGAAAGTTGTACAAACATTCTCAAGCACGTTAGCGAATATCCGCACTGACGCTGACTCTGCTATGCTTAGAGGTACATTAACGACTCCTTTTAACTATTTTTCTATTGAGGCTTAAACTATGGCTCATATTGATTCTATTGGCGCTGGTCTGTATTCCGATCTGTCCATTGCTGTTAAAGCTACTCCATTCACTCAAACTGAACTGGCAGCTCTGGATACCAAGGACGAATTCGACCCGCTGTTTGCTACTGCTATCCCTGCAGCAACTGGTACTCCAGCTGATGGCACCTTTATCCGTATTGATAATATCCGTGAATTCCCAGCAATTGGTACTCCACCAAATATTGTCAATGTTCCTATCTACGGTTCTAAGACTTCCCGTCAGATTCAAGGGCAGTCTGATGCACCTTCTATGGAACTGACTCTGAACTTTGTTGCTTCTGACTGGGATCGTCTGGGTACTCTGGGTAAATTGGTTGGTGATGGTAACCAGTATGTCTTCCGCTTTACACTGATGAATTCCGAACCTACTGGTACTGGTGCAACTAAATATGCATCTACTTCTGCTGGCTTAGGTACTGTTAAGAATTCTGTATGGTACTTCATTGGTAAAGTCGAAGCTTTGCAGGTTACTCCACAGCTGACAGATGCTAACCAGGCAACTCTGACTCTGGCTATTCAGTCTGATATGTACGGTGCATTTACCGTCGCAGGTGCTTCTGGATCCTAATTCTAGGGAGTAATAATGCCTGAAGAACGTCCCTTTACACGAGAATACGTGATTTATGTTACGAATAGGCATATGATCTCTCAAATTGACCGAAGCATTCGTAAAACTACTGCACGTATCTCGGAATTTGCAAATAATGTCGAAAAATCTCAGGAAATATTAGAAACCCTGAGTGTATTACATGGAATGAAACGAGTTCTTACAGATAACTCGAAAAATTTAAGGAAATCGAAATGAATCTTGCTGAAATCTTTACCAAACCACAGACTAAGAAAATCAAAATCAATGGTGCTGATGTTGATATTCGTAAGCTGACATTGGCTGAAGTTGAAGAACTGCAGGCACTGCATGCTGAAATCAATCAGCGTGACGACGATGGTAATCTTACTGTTGATCCTAAACGGCAGTATGATGTTGTTATTAAGACTCTGTGTTTGGGTATTGACGGCTTTGCAGAACTGCCAGATGAAACAGTCCGTGCAATTCCAATGGAAACTCTGAACAAAGCTGTTGATGAAGTTCTGAAGTTCTCAGGTATGGGTGCAAAGTAATATTCGAGGACAGGGCTCTTCCTGTCTTCGAGTTAGCTTTCCACTTAGGGAAGACCGTTCAAGAGTTACGTAATGCTATAACATACGAAGAGTTCTTACTTTGGATGGAATACTTCAAAAGACGCCCTATTGGCTGGCGTGAAGATGATCGTACTATGAAATTCCTCCAAACTCAAGGTGTTAAAGCTAAACCTTGGAAGATCTTCCCTTCACTTGACGCTATTTATCATCCGCCTAAGAAAGAAGGCTTTGATGTACATGGATTTGCTGGTTCAGCATTCTTCCAGAAAATTCTTTCAGCTAAAGGAGGTGATAAACTTGACTTCAAGTTTGAAAATTAAGGGTGTAGGTGCTACCCTCGCAAATATTAAAGCTCAAATAGCACTAACAAGAGAAACTAAAGAGGCAGCTGTAAAGGCTAGTCTTGTAGAATCTCTCAAGGATGCAACACCCATAGATACTGGTGCTGCTAGGGATTCTTGGAAGCTCTCTGAAGATGGTTCTAAAATAGTATCCGATTGCGAATACATGGATCGTCTTAATAGTGGATCTTCCAAGCAAGCTCCTGCTCATTTTATTGAGCAAACTATTTTGGAAAATAATGACGTAATTGTTCATGGTTCCATAATAGAATCTAGTGTATAGATATGCCCTCTGAGTTTTGTAACTTGGAGGGCTTTTTATTGCAAAGGAAATAATATGTCAATTGAAATTGCATTTAGTACCAATGCCAAAGAAACTGCGAGTGATCTTTCGCAAGTCTCACAGAAGATTGAACAAATTGAAGAATCCTCTGGTAAAACAGCGAAAGCTGTAGAAGGCTTTTCTAGAACGCTTTCAGGTCTTGCTAAGGCAGCTGGTGCTTTTGTTAGTATTAACGCTATTTCCTCTGCTTCAGATATGATGACCGAGTGGTCTAATAAGATTGCTCTGGTTACAGGAAGAACAGGTGAGTTGGTTAAACAACAACGCGCCCTGTTTAGAGTTGCAGAACAAACTCGTTCTAG
>Ga0310691_10003832_pt1 | contig 17494 bp, 13 predicted proteins | sample 176DNAGHGlowgp2_FD_203887 | JGI IMG/M metagenome (GOLD analysis project Ga0310691, IMG submission 203887) | Sheep rumen microbial communities from Palmerston North, Manawatu-Wanganui, New Zealand - 1766 DNA GHGlow gp2 (v2) (version 2) | ecosystem: Host-associated > Mammals > Digestive system >...
TGCCAGTAGGTAAGAGCCAGCTGAATGACCATCACCACACAGACCATCAGCGGCAGAGACGAAAATATTTCGTATGTCATAATAAGCGCAAAGGTATGCATTAAACTTCTAAGTGCCAAGACTATGCCTGTTGTTTTGCAATTTTGGGAGTACTATTTTGCATTTTTGGGAGAATGTTTTGCAATAATGCATTCCCTATTAAGATAAACAGGGCTACCTTTGCAAACGAAAACCCATTTTACCAAACATTTTATACATTATGAAACAACTTCTATTACGTTACATGGCATCACTAACCCTGATGCTACTGACTACCACTCTGTTAGCGCAGAAGCGCGTGGAGTATGGAGACAACTACGGCGGTAAGTCTTGGTTTATTCTTGACGAGGCCAAGGGCTATGCCACTATCACCTACAAATTAAATGCTACGGAAGACGGTCCGGAAGCAGGTTATTACAGCGGTGCCGTCAAAGCCGTTGGCGGTATGCGTGAGATGGATGAAGAACAGGGCATCGACAAGTACTGGACCGTGAGAGCCATCGGTGAACACGCCTACTGGTATGCGCCCAACATGTACAGTCTGGAAATCCAAGACAACATTCGCTACGCTGGTGACCAGCTGTTCAACAACACAGGTGTGACCAAGCTGGTCATTCAGCAAGGCAGCTACGACTATGAAACTGGTCAGTATCTCCCGTTGTCACTGACCTACAACAGCGAGACGGGCAAGAACAGCTTCTCTGATGCCCCGTTGACGACGCTGGTGCTGGGTCGTAACTTGGACGTCCCCGATGGCTGTAAGGTATTTAACGGCGTCACGACGCTGAGCGATGTGCGCATCAACGAGTACGTGACGGAACTGCCCGCAGGGTTGTTTGCCAACTGCACAGGGCTGCAGACCATCCGCCTGCAGAGCACGACACCCGTGGACTGCGATGCCAGCGTCTTCGAGGGTGTCAACAAGAGCAACGTCTCGGTGCTGGTGCCGAAATATTCGTACAAGACTTACAAGGCACACCCTGTATGGGGCCAGTTTACTAAAATGCGTGAGATGACTGCGGAAGAGCAGTATGAGTTCACCATCTATGACAAGGGGAACCTGTATGATGATACCTGGCCTGACTTTTACGCCACCAATACCGAAGGTGTGAAGATCTGGTACAGCTATAACAGCGAGCGGCCTGGGTTCGTGAGTGTCACCAGTGTTGCCGGACAGCCTGTAGGCGACAGTTGGGTGCATCATTATCCTTACTACGAGAAGCGTCTGTTGATTCCTGAGACCGTTAAAGACCCCCATGGCGAGACCTATACCGTTAGCCGCATTCAGGCTTGGGCCTTCGAAGCTGACCCCTATCTGGAGGATGTAATCCTTCCTGAGACCATCGACACCATCGGTCTTCAGGCTTTCAGCGATTTGCCTAATCTGAAGCACCTCGATTTGCCCAACAGCGTAAGCTATATCGGACAGAACTGCTTTGCAGAATCGGGCCTTGAGGGCGAGTTTGTGATGCCTGCAGGCGTTCAGGTGATAGAAAGTGCCACCTTCCGCAATACCTTGATCAACAAACTGACGTTTGCCGAGGGCTCACGCCTCGACTCCATCAGTGACCAGGCCATCTTCTTCATGTTCGAACTGGAGGAACTGGAGCTTCCCACAGGACTGCGCGCCATAGCCTATGCGGGCATCTCGAGCTGTCCGTGGCTGAGGAAAGCCAATCTGCCCGAGGGCCTTGTCAAAATGGATCCGATGGTGTTCACCGGCTGCCCCATCGAAGAGTTGACGATTCCCAGCACGCTCGTAGAGATCGGCGAGGGCTTCCTGTCCACCGGTCACCAGATGATGGATGGCGACGGCTCCTCTCCGCTGCGTCATATCAGCGTTGCCGAGGGCAATCCCATCTACGACTCGCGCGAGGACTGCAATGCGGTCATCATCACGGCCACAAACACTCTCTATATGGGCAAGGCTATCTCCAAGCTGCCCAGCTCACTGGAGGTGATAGCCGCCTACAGCTACTCCGATCCTTGCATGAAGACGCTGACGCTGCCCGCAGGCATCAAGAAGATCGAGAGCTATGCCTTTGCTGATGCCTTCATGCAGCGTGGCGCCACGTTCAGCAAGATTGTCTCCAGCATCGAGGAGCCTGCCGGTGTGCTCGAAGAGAATGCCTTCATGAAGATGAACGACATGTGGGAAGAGTCTTATGAGACCTACAACCAGGCTACGCTGTATGTGCCCGCAGGTACGAAAGCCAAATATATGGCCGATGCTGAATGGGGACGCTTCAAGTATATCGTCGAGGATAAGCCTGTAGCAGTCGAGGATGCCCAGCCCATGACCGAGGATACGAGCACTAGCTTTGCTGGTGCAACCGAACTCAGCGAGCAGACAGACCTGTCGGCCGTTGTCGTGGACAACCTCTTCATCACCCTGAGCACTCATAACGACGATGCAGAGAACAATGATGTCTATGACGCTGAGGAGCAGGCCATCGTCCTCAACTCTACAGTTGCCAACGAGTCGAAAATCGACTTCGTGGAGAGCTGCAATGCCGAGACTGACGCCGTCATGAACAACTTCAACGGTATCCTCTTTGAGGTTCAGGCTGGAAGTGGTATCGTCACTGTTACCTTCAAGACCCTCGGCAACCGCATGCTGGCCGTGAAGGTCGGTAACCAGCCCGCCAGCACTTATAAGATGGCCACCAAGGATGAGATAGAGATTCCTTATGAAACACAAACAGATACCCATATATACATCTATTCTGTAGAAGATCTCCCGGAGGAGGAGGCTGCCACCCGCGCTCAGGCCATGGCCTTTGCCACAGCTAAGATGCTGAAGAAGGATGTCGGTCTGAAGAACATGAAGAGCGTGGCCTTGAAGAAGGCACCCGGAGAGGATGAAGGCGTGAAGAACCAGACCCTCATCTACGGTGTCGGCTGGAAGACGACCGAGACAGGCATTGAGACCGTCAGCGTGACGCCCGCTGCTGTGTTCGACAGCAACGCGCCTGTCTATAACCTCGCCGGCCAGCGCCTCAGCGCTCCCCGAAAGGGCATCATGATACAGAAAGGACGCAAAGTCGTGGTAAAGTAATTGAATGAATGAAGAAGAGGTTGGCACGTGAGTGTCAACCTCTTCAGTTTTAATGGATGTCTGCGACAATGTATTCGGAGCGGGTGCCGATGCGGAACTTGCCGCCCCAGATGCCGAGGCCGCTGGAGACATAGTAACGGGTGGAGCCACGCTGATGGGGACCGAAGGCACACTCGTAGAGGGCATCGGTGATCCATGAGGCGGGCCACAGCTGGCCGTGATGGGTATGGCCTGCGAGCTCGAAGTCGATGCCGGCGGCTTCAGCTTCTTCGAGGTGGTAAGGTTGGTGGTCGAGGAGGATGAGGTATTTGTCCTTGGGAACACCGGCCATGAGGGCGTCGAGGGGCTTGCGACGGGGACGCATACGGTCATCGCGACCGATGATGACGAGGTCGCCGACGGTGGCTACGCTGTCCTGAAGCAGATGGATGCCAGCTTCGCGGTAGAAGTCAAGGGCACCGGGGACACCGCTGATATACTCGTGGTTTCCGAGGCAGGCATAGACGGGTGCTGTGAGGCGGTGGAACTCGTCGGCCATGTGCTCGTCGCGCAAGGGACGCTGGCTGCGGTCGATGATATCGCCTGCGATGAGCACGAGGTCGGGGTGCTCGGCATTGATGAGGTCTATCCATCGGGCAAGCTCGCTGCGACGGTTGTGGTAGCCGAGGTGCCAATCGGAGGTCATCACGATGCGTAGGGGCCTGGCGAGGGGTTTAGAGGTCTGCAAGGGCAGCTCTACGCGTTCCTTATGTAAGTAATGGAAGTAGCCGTAGGTAAAGAGCACGGCGATGGTGGCGAAGACGGCCAGCGTGCCACGCCAGCTATCGTGAAGCCATGTGGCAGGCACGAGGTGGCAGAGGCGCAAGACGTCGAGGAGGATGAAGAGCATGAAGAAGTAGAGCAAAATCATCAGCCACGAGGTTCCGATATGGTAAATGGCGGCGGAGACGGCCATGGGGAAGCGGTCCAGCAACGGCAGCACGGAGCAGACGCAGAGCGCGAAGGCTGCGGCCAGCGCCACGCTCACGACGACCTTCCCCCATACAGGCAGTGGCAGCAGCGCCCACAGTCGCCAGGTGACGTAAGCCTGCGCCAAAATGGGTACGAGGAGGATGAGAAGGAAGAGGTACTTCACGTTTATGGTTGAGGGTTGAGGGTTATGTTTCGGCATTGAAGTAGTCGTTGAGTTCTTGGATGGCAGAGCCTTGATTGTTAAGCAAATCCTTGATGATGAGTCCACGCTCCAAGAGGAGGATGCGGGAGGAGATGTCGGAGACGAAGGAGAGGTTGTGCGAGGAGATGAGGACGGTGGTGCCAAGCTCGCGATTCATGTCGGCAATCATACGTGCTACGACAATCTGCGAGGAGGGGTCGAGGTAGTTGAAAGGCTCGTCGAGGAGCAGCACCTTGGGCCGTATCATCATGGCTCCGATGATACCAATCTTCTGGCGGTTGCCCTCGGAGAAGTCGCGCAGGTATTTCTTAGTGCCGAGGATCTCGTCGTGCATGAGCGGACGGAAGGTCTCCAGGCGCTCGCGGAGCGTCTCGTCGCTGATGCCATAGAGACGAGCGATGAAAGTGAAATACTCCTCGGGTGTGTAGAAGTCGATGAGGAAATGGCCGTCGATGAAGGAGCCTGTGTAGAGCTTCCAGTCGTCGGACTGCGAGACGTCCTTGTCGGCAGAGAGCACGTTGCCGTCGGTGGCTTTGATGAGGTCGAGGACGAGGCGCAGGAGCGTTGTCTTGCCGGCACCGTTGTTACCGACGAGTCCCACGAGCTCGCCACTCTTAATCGTGAGTTCACTGATGTCCAGGGCCATCTTCTCGCCATAGACTTTTTTGAGATTTTCTATTTTAATTTCCATTGTTTCAAGTTTTAGGGGTCACTACGCTCAAAATTAAAGCAAAAATTATATCTAAAATTAAAGCAAAAATTTTTGTTTCAAATTTTGAGGAACGAAGTGACGACCAGATTATTAATTTTCAATTTTCAATTCTCAAGAGTTTATACTCCCCTCGCCCACGGGAGAGGGGTCGGGGGTGAGGCTTTACTCCGCCAGCCACTGTTCCATACGCTCGTATCTGCGTTTGTGCCAGAGGCGAGCAATCCAGCGGATATAGAGGGTGTGGAGGGCGAAGCCGAGGATGCCGAGGGCGGCGACGAGGGCGTGGGCCCAGAGCACAGGGAGGAAGAAGTAGGCGACGTAGTAGATGACGAGAGGAATGAACATGATGAACGAGAAGACATTCAGCTGTTTGTTGCCACCTTGATAGTTGAAGAAGGCGGAGGCGAAGAGGTCCATCCGGCTGCTGAAGAGGCAACTCGCCATGAACGGCAAGATGAAGAAGCCGCAGGAGAAGAGCAGCGCAGCCAGCAGCGCCAGCGGCGACAAACCATTCCACAGCACGGCAGGGATCAGCAGGAGTGTCATGAGGCCGCAGAGTGCGCAGAAGAAGTAGTACTTGCGTCGCAGGATCCCCTCAACGGGCCACGGCTTTGTCCATATGCCGGAGAAGAAGTTGGCCTCGATGCCCAGCACCCACTGCGCCAGGATAAGGCTGGGGAATCCCACGGCGAAGACGAGCATCGGGTTGACCTTCAGGCCGAGGTCCTGTTGCATCGTGTCGTCTGTCATCTGTTGCATATAGACGTTGAAAACGAAGAGGACAGCCATCACCAGGAAGCTGGTTCTCAAGCGCTTGCTGCGCAGCAGCTGCACCCATTCGATGCTCCACAGCGACACCTCGCCCAGCGAACGTGCCGTGGTGGCCACGGGCGCGTGTTCCTCCTCATTGTGGTTCTTCATACGGGCAAAATAGCGATGCAATACGTAGCACAGGAGGCTGTTCAGCACTATGATGACGCCCGAGGCCACCACTGTGCCCCACTCCACCACATGAGGCCGCAGCGGCATCGAGGAATCGTCCTCTGCCAGCCCCAACACCACGAAAGCGAGGCCTCCAAGAACATAGAGCACGAAGACCCACACAAGATAGCCGAAGGCCAGCGGCAGCGTGTATTCATTGCCGGGGGCGCGACGCCAGCAGTTCTGCACCAACGCATTGGTGAGCGTGCAGGTGAAGGCCAGCACGAGGGTGAGCAGGCCCCAACCGACGCCGATGAACAGCGCCGCCACGAAGCCCACGCACAGCGGGAGCATCCATTGCATCGTTCCCAACTTCGTGTCGATGAGCACGAGCAGCGCCCAGTCGCTGGCGCTGACGGGCCGGGACCGAAGGTAGTCGTCCATCTCCACCGGTGAGCGACGCCAGAAGAGTTTCATGAACATATCGGCCGGAACGATGCTCACGGCCAGCAGCGGTACCAGCGCCACGACGGCAAACGGCAGCTCCTTCTCGGCCAGCTCCGAGGAGACAGCGGTGTAGAACGCCACCACCATCGTGATGAAGAGCACCGCAAAGTAGGCGGCGATGAAGACGTCCTTCCAGTGGAACGCGCGCCGCTTCTGTGTCCACCACAGCCTTAAGAGTTCTTTAAATGCAATCATGATTTGCACGGCCTTTGGCCGTAGTTTAATGTTTAAGGTTTAAAGTTTAAGGAGTTTAAGGGGTTCAAGAGTTCAAGAGTTCAAGAGTTCAAGAGGTTTAAGAGTTTGACGCGGCAAAGGTAGCACTAATTTTTGTTCTATTTGGCCAATGAATCGTTAAAACCTCTTAAAGGCAATAAACCAACGGGGACGCGAAGGGTCTTTTTTGCTGAAAACACCGTACCTTTGTACGGTTTTAGCAGACCGCTTTACACATTATTAATTATTATGACAAAGAAAACCCTCTTCACGCTCTTCGCCTGGCTGCCGCTGACGGCTATGGCGCAGACGTGGACTTTGCAACAATGCCTGGACTACGCTTCTGAGCACAATATCACGGTGCAGAAGAACCGCGTGTCGGAGCTGGACGCTGCCGAAGTGCTGAAGCAACAGAAGGCCGCCCTCTTCCCCAGCCTCTCCTTCTCGATGAGTCAGAGCCTTGGCTACCGTCCCTTCCAGGAGGCGACGGTGATGGTGCAGAACGGCATGGCCACCAGCACCAATAACAAGCTCACGGAGAACGGCAGCTACGGCATCAACGCCAACTGGACCATCTGGGACGGCGGCGTGAACCGCAAGAACATCGAAGCGCAGAAGGTGCAGACGGAGCTGTCTGCCGTGCAGACGGAGCAGAGCCTGAAGACCATTCAGGAGCAGATTGCGCAACTCTATGTGCAGGTCCTCTACACCACCGAAGCCAAGAAGGTCAACGAACAGATCTGCGCCACTGCCAAGCAGCAGCTGGAACGCGGACAAGAGCGCCTGAAGGTGGGCGACCTGGCCAAAGCCGACGTGGCACAGCTGGAGGCGCAATATGCCAGCGCGCAGTACGATGTCGTGAACACGCAGACGCAGATCGACAACTACAAGCGCCAGCTGAAAGCCCTCCTGCAGTTGGGCATCGAGGAACCCTTCGACGTGTCTGCAGACGAGATGGACGACAGCCGCGCCCTGGCACCCATCCCCGACAAGCAGGAGGTCTATGCGCAGGCGCTGAACTCGCGCCCCGAGATACGCGCTGCTGAGTTGCAGGCCGCCGCCAGCGACGTACAGCTGAACATCGCCAAGCGCGGTTACTACCCCACTATCAGCATGAACGCCGGTATCGGCGACAGCCACTACAGCGCCTCCGATGACAGCTATGGCGAGCAGCTGAAGCGCAACCTCAACGGAAGCATCGGTCTGGGCGTGAGCGTGCCCATCTACGACCAGCGTCGCACGAAGACCGCCATCAACCGAGCCCGCATGGCGCAGACCACCGCAGCCCTCGACCTGCAGGACAAACGAACCAATCTGGGTTCTGCCATCGAGAACTTGTGGCTCAATGCCACCAGCGCACAGCAACGTTTCATCAGCGCTGACGCCGCCGTGAAGAGTCAGGAGACGACTTATGAGCTGACCAACGAGCAGTTCAAGGAGGGTCTGCGGAATATCGTGGACCTGCTGCAGGCGCGCGACAATATGCTGCAAGCCCAGAATAACAAACTGCAGAGTAAATATATGACCATCCTCAACACCCAGCTCCTGAAGTTCTACGAAGGAGGAGCGATTGAAATGTAGATTATGAGACCCTCCCCCTGCCCTCCCTGTGAGGGAGGGAGCGTTTACCTTTCAAGATTAAAAATTATATGTATAACATCTTATAAAAGATTAATTATTTCATTATGAATATTTTCAATTTCACGAAACATTTTACTCCCTCCCTCACAGGGAGGGCGGGGGGAGGGTCCGTCATTCTCTTAGCGTTAGCTTTTACAGCTTGCGGCTCGAAGCCGACGGCTGAATACGAAATGACCACGGTAGAGAAAGGTAATATCTCTACGACCGTGACAGCCACGGGAACCATCGAGCCTGTCACGAGTGTGGAGGTGGGTACACAGGTCAGCGGTATCGTAGCCAAGATTTATGTGGACTACAATTCCGTGGTGAAGGCCGGACAGGTCATCGCCGAGCTTGACCGCACGAACCTCCTCAGCACCCTCGAGAGCCAGCGCGCCAACCTCACCAGTGCCGAGAGCGCCCTCGCCTATCAGAAATCCAACTTCGAGCGTTACAAAGCCCTCTACGACAAAGGCCTGATCAGCGCCAATGACTTCGAGCAGGCACGCCTCTCCTATGTCCAGGCACAGCAGCAGGCATCTACCGCCCGTCAAAGCGTGAAGCGCGCCGAGACTGACCTCGGCTACGCCACCATCACCTCGCCCATCAACGGCGTGGTGCTCTCCAAGGCTGTCGAGGAAGGTCAGACCGTGGCCGCCTCGTTCTCCACTCCTACCCTCTTCACCATCGCTCAGGACTTGACCGATATGCGCGTGATTGCCGATATCGACGAGGCTGACATCGGCGAGGTCAAGGAAGGCCAGCGCGTCACGTTCACCGTCGATGCCTTCCCCAATGACACTTTCCAGGGTCAGGTCACGCAGGTGCGCCAGCAGGCCACCACGGAGAGCAATGTCGTCACCTACGAAGTGGTCATTAGCGCTCCCAATGCCGACCTGAAGCTGAAGCCGGGGCTGACCGCCAACGTAACCATCTTCACGCTGGAGAAGAACGATGTCCTCACCGTCAGCGCCAAGGCCCTGCGCTTTGCACCCAACGAAGCGCTCATCGCCGAGGACGAGACCATCGAGGGCTGCGAGGCTCCCCATAAGCTGTGGGTTCGCCAGGGCAAGACCTTCAAGGCCATCCCTGTGGAGACGGGCGTCACCAATGGCACCATGACCGAGATTGTTTCGGGCATCGCTGCCGGCACGGAAGTGCTCGAAGATATGGAGTTCGGCGGTGCCGCGGAGGATGCTTCAGCCCAGCAGAACAAGAACCCGTTCATGCCCGGACCGCGTAATAACAACAAGAACCAGAAGAAGTAATGGAGAAGAAAGTCGTCATCGAGCTTCAGGATGTCCGTCGCGATTTCCAAGTAGGTAGCGAAACGGTGCACGCCCTGCGGGGTGTCTCGTTCAAGATCTACGAGGGCGAGTTCGTGACCATTATGGGCACCTCCGGTTCTGGCAAATCGACGCTCCTGAACCAGCTCGGCTGTCTGGACACGCCCACGAGTGGCGAATACCTGCTCGACGGCACCCCCGTGCGCTCCATGCGCCGTAGCCAGCGCGCCCGTCTGCGCAACCGCAAGATAGGCTTCGTATTCCAGAACTACAACCTGCTAGCCAAGACCACGGCCATCGAGAATGTGGAGCTGCCGCTGATGTATAACAAGGAGTACAACGCCCGCCAGCGTCGCGAGGCTGCCATCGCAGCCCTCGAAGCGGTGGGACTGGGCGACCGTCTGGAGCATAAGAGCAACCAGATGTCGGGCGGTCAGATGCAGCGTGTAGCCATCGCACGAGCCTTGGTCAACAACCCCGCCGTCATCCTGGCGGACGAGGCTACGGGTAACCTGGACACGCGAACCAGCTTCGAGGTGCTGGTGCTCTTCCAGAAGCTGCACGCCGAGGGTCGCACGATCATCTTCGTGACTCACAACCCCGAGATTGCACAATATTCCTCACGCAACATCGTCCTGCGCGACGGCAAGATTCGTGAAGACGTATATAACCAGAATATCCTCAGCGCCGCCGAGGCCCTTGCCGCTCTCCCTGCGCCCCAGGATGATTAGCCACCGCCTCTTCGGGGGCTCCTAAAGGCATTTGAATTTATGAGTTATATTAATCTTTTCAAGATTGCCATCAAGGCAATCCTCAGCAATAAAGCCCGCAGCTTCCTCTCGATGCTCGGCATCATCATCGGTGTTGGAGCTGTCATCGTGATGATGGCCATCGGCCAAGGCTCCAAGCAGAGCATACGCGCCGAACTGGCCAAGCAGGGCACCAACCTGCTCACCATACGCCCGGGTGCCGACCAGCGCGGCGGCGTGCGCCTCGACCCGTCGGCTATGCAGACACTGAAGCATGCAGATTACGAGGCCATCCTGCGCGAGGCAAAGTTTGTCACCAAGGTGTCGCCGGAGGTGACATCCAGCGGACAGGTCATCAACGGTGCCAACAACACCACCAGCACCTGCTATGGCGAGTCGCCCGACTACTTGACCATCAAGCTGTGGAGCATCGAGGAAGGCACCTGCTTCACTGAAGAGGATGTGAAGAAGAGTTCCAAGGTGTGCATCATTGGCAAGACCGTCGTCAAGGAGCTGTTCCCCAACGGTCAGGACCCCATCGGGAAGACCATCCGCTTCAAGAGCATCCCCCTGCGCGTCATCGGCGTCCTCAAAGGCAAGGGCTATAACAACTGGGGCATGGACCAGGACAACGTCATCATCGCGCCATACACCACCGTGATGAAGCGCCTCTCCGCCCAGACCCACTACAACAGCATCGTCTGCTCGGCCGTCACCGAGGAACTCTCGGACCAGGCCATCGAAGACCTCACGGCTATACTGCGTCGCACGCATAAACTCAAGGACGGCGAGGAGGATAACTTCACCATCCGTTCTCAGCAGGAGTTCATGGAGACGATGTCCTCCACGATGGATACCATCACCATCATTCTCGTGGTGGCCGCAGCCTTCTCGCTCCTCGTGGCAGGCATCGGCATCATGAACATCATGCTGGTAAGCGTCACGGAGCGCACCAAGGAGATAGGTCTGCGCATGAGCGTCGGCGCTCGCGGTCTGGACATCAGCAATCAGTTCCTCATTGAATCCATCCTCATCAGTCTCACGGGCGGCATCCTGGGTGTCCTCTTCGGAGCCCTCCTCACCTGGGGCTGCAACGCTATCGTGGGCTATCCCGCCGTCATCCCCATGTGGAGCGTTATCGTCAGCTTTGTCGTCTGCGTGGCCATCGGCGTCGGCTTCGGCTATTTCCCTGCCCAGAAAGCGGCACGGCTGGATCCTATTGAGGCAATACGCTATGAGTAATCCTCACCCTTCTTCAAGAGACGAGGAAGAGAAGATAACAGATAATAAATGATCATTAATAGATAAAAAGATGAAAAAGATTCTATTGCTTATGTTGATGGCGCTGCCATTGATGGCTGCTGCCGAGAAACGTGATGACTCCAAGTACCTGCGTGGTGCTGTGCCCGAACAGAATGGTATTGTTACCTTCACCCAGACCTTCAGCGTCCCGGGTAAGACACAGGCCCAACTCTACCCTGTCATGCAAGCCTTCGTGAAAGAGCTCGTGGCTAAGGGACGTCAGGACCTGCGCACGCGTGTCGTGTCCGACGAGAACAACACCATCATTGCCAATGTCGAGGAGATCATGACCTTCAAGAAGAAGTTCCTCAACTGGGACCACTGCTACTTCCGCTACCTTATCAGCGCCGAGTGCACGGCTGACGACCAGGTCAAGATGATCATCACCAAGATCAGCTACTACTACGGCTTCGACCAGGAAGGCAAGGGCGGCGAGAACTACAAGGCCGAGGAGTGGATCTCAGACAAGGAAGCCGTCAACAAAGCCAACACCAAGCTCTATCCCCGCAGCGGTAAGTTCCGTCGCAAGACCGTGGATCGTGCCGAGGAAATCTTCGCCGCCGCCCAGGCTGCCGCTCAACAATAAACTGCAGGAACGATGAAGTGGCTTGTGTGTTTACTCAGCCTGGGTCTGTGCAGCATGGCACAGGCGCAGGAAGTGGCCGAGGACAGCGTGGCGAGTAAGCAGAAGGCTGTCGAGGTGTCGGTGGGCGCTGACATCGTCAGTCAGTATATATGGCGCGGTATGCAGCTGGGAAGTGCCAGCATACAACCAACTGCAAGCATTGGCTGGAAGGGGCTGAACCTGGAGGCCTTCGCCAGCGTCGGTTTCGTGGATAGGAACGACCCCTACGAGATCGACTTCACGCTCTCCTACACCATCAAGGGCTTTTCCGTGGGCATCACGGACTACTGGAACACCGAGGGCGACCCGCGCTATTTCCACTACAAGCAGGATGAGACGGGCCACGCCTTCGAGGCGTTCGTAGGCTATGATTTCGGCATCCTAAATGTCTCATGGCAGACCATCTTTGCGGGCGCCGACGGCGTGAACAAAAGCGATAAGAGAGCCTTCTCGTCGTACTTCGAGCTGAATGTGCCGTTCAGCCTGTGGACGTGCGAATGGAATGGCTCGCTGGGTGTCGTGCCGTATGCCACATCGTACTACGACACCAGCGGCTTCGCCGTGACGAACGTGAGCCTGCGCTGCACGAAGGAGATTCCCCTCGGGCGCCGCTTCAAGATGCCCATCTTTGCTGAGGTGACCGCAAACCCGAACGCGAAGAAGTTCTATTTCGTGGGCGGCATCACGCTGGGAATATAGTGTTTAGAGATTAGAGATTAAGGATTAAAGATTAAGGATTAAAGATTAAAGATTAAGGATTAAAGATGTATTTGAGAATGCTAAATATTGAAGTCATGAGGTCGTGGACGGAAAGGTTGAAAAGGGAGCTATGCTTCTCTCTTTTCATCCTTGCGTTTTTCTCTTTACAGCTGACATCGTGTAGCGATGATGACGGCGGGAGCGACGGGCCACGCCCCGAGCAAACGCACACCGTGGCCACGCGGTCACTGATGCGGATTTGTAATACGAACCCCGAGGTGAAGAGCCTGCTCAGCCATGCCATCGCGCAGGCTGCAGAGATCAACCCCGACCGCGACTACAACCCTGCGCAGACGTTGGAGGAGTTCTATGACTTCATCGACTGGAACGTGCGACAGCTGCCGTGGGATGTGATGATTAAACAGGCTCCCGATGACTACGGGCGCTCGCTCTACGGCCGCACAGACCAAGGCGTCGGCTACTTCTGGTTTGTGGTCGATCAGCCGTTGGAAGAGCTTGAGGACCGTGGCTACTTCTACCCTACCGTGGAGTTCGTGGAACCTTTCTCCTCATGGCTCTCCACCTACAGCAACACATGGGGCGCCTGGCTCGACACGGAAGCCAGCTGGAATGACACCTATTATAATATGGTAAAGGATGATCCCGACTGGGGCTTGGACAAGGGTTGGTACGGCGAGGGTAACCTGTGGAAGACCTTCAACGAGTTCTTTGCCCGCAAGCTGGCATCGCCCGACATGCGACCCATCTCAGACGCCGATGTCGTAAGCCCGGCAGACTCATGGCCCAAGCAGACCTGGAGCATCGATGATGACAATAAGCTCGTATATACCGATGCTGACCTCTACATCAAGACCAAGAAGATTGATGACATCGCAGGGCTCATCGGCAAGGACAGCAAGTATAAGGAAGCCTTCGCCGGCGGCACGCTGACGCACACCTTCCTCGACGTGAACAGCTACCACCGCTACCACGCTCCCGTGAGTGGCATCCTGCGCGAGCTACGGCGCATCCCCGGCGTGTCAGCAGGCGGCGGCTATACGGTGTGGAACAACGAGAGAAAACTCTACCAATACGAGAACCCCATGGGCTTCCAGATGGTGGAGACGCGCGCCTGCGCCATCATCGAGACCGAGGAGTTCGGCCTCGTGGCCATGCTTCCTGTAGGCATGTCCCAGATCTGCAGCGTCAACTGGCTGCCGGAGCTGAAGGTTGGTCAGCACCTGCAGAAGGGCGACGAAATGGGCTACTTCAAGTTCGGCGGCTCGGACGTCGTGATGATCTTCCAGCGTGGCGTGGAGGTAGAGATTCTGCACGATGGCGGTGCCAACGATGAACCTACACTCGTAGGCCAGCCCTATGCGGACCTAAAAGTGAAAAGTTGAACTCTTGAACTCTTAAACCCTTAAACTCATAAAAATGGGTATATTAAAGCTTGCAAGTCAGTCTGTTGCACTGCGAACGACATTCGCCGTGTTCATAGTCATTGCGGTCATTATGGCCACGGTGAACTGGATTGAGAGCGGTCGCGTGGAAGATGCCGTATCAAGAGAGATGGTGCGACAAGCCGGTCGTGCCATGGACGGAATGGTAGCCGATATAGACAACCGAGTGTCCAATGTCGAGACCGCCGTGAAGACCGCTGCGGCCTTCGCCGACAAGGACACTCAGGACGAGTCGGGCTGCTATGAGCTGCTCTACCGGCTAATCTCCAAAAATCGCGATATCGCCGCCGTCACCCTCCTCTACCGCGAGAACTTCTTCCCCCAGATGGGACGCTACTATGCGCCCACCGTCGTGCACAACCCCGTCACGGATGCGTTGGAGGCCGACGAGATTGGCGGACCGGAAGCAGACTTCTGCTACCTGGAGACAGACAGCAACTGGATCTACACCAATCTGTTGCGCGACGGCTACTGGTGTCTGCCCTATTCCGATTCCATCTCCACCAAGCGCGCGATGGTCACCTATTCCGTGCCGCTCTACGACGACCACGACAGCATCTATGCCGTGTTGTGCGCTGACGTGGCATTGGATTGGGTGCGTGATGTCGTGGAAGAGGCCAAGCCCTACGAGGTCTCACGTGTCGTGGTCGTCAGCCGTGACTCGCAGTATATCTGTCACCCTGAGCCCGCATGGATTCAGAACGTGAATGTGATTCAGCAGGCAGAGCTCATTCAAGATACCACCTATCTGAACTGGGTCAGGAGTATGCTCTCCTGGCAAAGCGGTAAGGACACCCTTGCCAAGGACTTCACGAACATTGGTACCAACCAAAAGTCAAAGACGAACGAGACTACTCTCGTCTTCTACGCTCCCATACCCCGTGTGCAGTGGTCTGTGAGCTTCACGCTCCCGGAGTCCTTCATTATGGAAAAGCCTCGTCAGCTCAGCCAGGCGATGACATTAACGTTGATTCTGATGCTCATCATCACATCTATTTCGCTGTTCTTGGTAGTGCGCAAGCAGCTGCGACCGCTCAAAGACCTCGACACCGCAGCCCGCGACATTGCCAATGGCGACTTTAACAAAGAGCTGCCCAAGATCAAGACCCACGACGAGATTCGCAACCTGCGCGACTCGTTTGAGGATATGCGCACCTCCCTCTCACGCTATATCGACGAGCTGCAGGTCACCACAGCCTCCAAGGCATCCATCGAGAGCGAGCTGAAGGTGGCCAGCGACATACAGATGTCTATGCTTCCCAAGCTCTTCCCGCCCTACCCCGACCGCAACGATATCGACATCTTCGGACAGCTGAAACCCGCCAAAGCCGTCGGCGGCGACCTCTACGACTTCTATATCCGCGATGAGAAGTTGTTCTTCTGTATCGGCGACGTCAGCGGTAAAGGTGTGCCCGCCTCTTTGGTGATGGCTGTCACGCGCTCGCTCTTCCGTACGATCTCTGCCCACGAGTCAGCCCCCGACCGCATCGTCGATGCCATCAACGACACACTGTCCGACGGCAACGAATCCAATATGTTCGTCACCCTCTTCGTGGGCGCTCTCGACCTGCCCACAGGCCGCATGCGCTACTGCAACGCCGGTCACGATGCCCCCATGATCTGCACGGGCGACGCCGTGACACCGCTGCCCATGGACTGCAATATCCCCGTGGGTGTAATGAGTCCTTGGAAATACACCGCCCAGAGCACACAGATCACGCCGGGCACCACCATCTTCCTCTATACCGACGGCCTCACGGAAGCCGAGAACATCAACCACGAGCAGTTTGGCGAGGCACGCATCCTACCCATTGCCAACAGCAGCAATACGCCCCAGCCGCTCATTGAAGCGATGACCGCTGCAGTCGCCGAATTCGTTGGCGAAGCAGAACAAAGCGACGACCTGACTATGTTAGCTATTCAATACACCAAACAACAATTAGCCATTCGCTACCAGAACGAGCTCGTCATCACCAACAATGTGACCGAGGTTCCGCGTCTGGCAGAGTTTGTAGAAGAGGCATGTGAAGCTTCAGGCTTCGACATGGCCACCACCATGCAGTTAAACCTCGCGCTGGAAGAGGCCGTCGTGAATGTCATCGACTACGGCTACCCTGCGGGCACGAAAGGCGACATCTCCATCGAGGCACAAGCCAACGAACAGCGCCTGAAGTTCACCATCACCGACAGTGGCGTGCCCTTCGACCCCACCGCCAAGGAAGAGGTGGACACGACGCTCTCTGCAGAGGAGCGACCCATCGGCGGTCTCGGCATCCATCTCGTCCGTCAGATCATGGATTCCATCAACTATGAGCGCTCCAACGGTCACAACGTCCTCACACTACGAAAAAAGATATTATAATGGACAAAGGACTATTGACAGTTGACAATTAATCAAGACCAATCATAAATTATCATTAGATTATGACTACAACAATTCAAGAACGCGACGGCCAACTCGTTGCCGTCTTCGAAGGTAGACTGGACACCGCCGCTGCCGTACAGACAGAGAAAGACCTGCAGGCCCTGGAAGCTTGCGAGGGCAAGGACATCATCCTCGACTGCACATCCCTGGACTACATCTCCTCCAGTGGACTGCGCCTCTTCCTCAGCGTGCTGAAGATGGCGAAGGCCAAAGGCAGCCATGTCTTCATCAGCGGTATGAACAATGACATCCGCAGCGTCTTCACCATGACAGGCTTCATCAACCTCTTCGAACTGAAGTAATCCCCCACACACCCTAATCCCCGCCCCCTCGGCGGGGATTACTGTACTCTTACGCCCCAAAAGCAATAAGGCTTTTGGGCGTAACCCTTAAGCTTTTCGCCCGAAACCCTTAGGTCTTATGAGTGGACCACCATGGTGATCCACTCAACGCACATAGCCCTTCCATCGTGTCCCACGCGTGGAACTCGCAATAAGGACGCGTCCTTCTTTTAAAGACACTACTAGTCCCTCGCCTGACCCTCTATAGTCCCTACGCGCAGACACTATAGAGGGTTCGTTCAGGCACTATAGAAGGTAGCTAGACCTTGTGGCAATCGGTTTAGATGCGCTCTGCGCCGTCATTTGACAAGCAGTTTGCGGCCTTTCTTGACGACGATGGAACGATAGGATTTATCGACG
>Ga0310691_10003833_pt1 | contig 17491 bp, 17 predicted proteins | sample 176DNAGHGlowgp2_FD_203887 | JGI IMG/M metagenome (GOLD analysis project Ga0310691, IMG submission 203887) | Sheep rumen microbial communities from Palmerston North, Manawatu-Wanganui, New Zealand - 1766 DNA GHGlow gp2 (v2) (version 2) | ecosystem: Host-associated > Mammals > Digestive system >...
ACAGCTTAGTCATAGTTATGAGCTTAACCATAACCCCTAATATAACATCGCATCTGGCGGATAGTCCATCAGGATCTTTTATTAAGGCCATAGCCATTGATACTAAGCCTATAGTATAATAGCATATGGATAGTGCCTCCAATGCGGCTATAGCAGGTCCAGCAACGTAAGCAATTACTACCAAGCGAGCCAAAGTCTTTAGCATACCTATAAACTCATTGATTAGGTCAATAATAACATGTGCCCGCTCTTTCATTTTATCAACGGAGCGTATCTTTTCAAGAGCCATAGCTATAGTAGCAATGGTTTTAAATACCCCAATTAAAGGTATCAGACATAGTGTTGATAAAAATCCAACAGCAGCTAATGGTATAACTAAACCAAGAACGACCAATACCCCAACAAGTTCTAATATAATCAGACTTATCTTATTGGCTCGTTTCATCATGGCGTCTGGATCCCTGATAGCTTCCATGGCTATACCAATCTTAGCAATGGCTTTGAAAATACCAACTAATGGCCATAATAACAGTGCAGAAATCGCGCCTAATGCCATTGCCGCGAAACCAAGACCCTCTGTAGCTAATGCTATGACTCCAAGAGCCGCAATTATAGCTGCAAACTCAAGTATTACTAACACTATTATCTGTGTCTTTTTTAACATATTTTTTGGATTCTTAATTGCCTCTAGAGATACGGCAATATCTGCTAAGACTCCAAATATAATAGTTAATAAAGCGATGCAGCCTATACCCACTGAAGCTTTAGCTGATAACTTATTCATAGCGCCAAGAAGAGCTATTATACCTGTAAATTCAAGTATTATTAATGATATACTTTGTGTCTTGGCTATGATATCTGAAGCTTTCATGGTATCTAATACTTTGGTTAATATTACTAACGCCGCAAATATAGCAGTTAATGCAATTATTGACTTTAAACCATCATCGATATCAAATTCGATCTTATCGTTTAGTTTACCTATTCCCCAGCCAATAAGTGCTAACTCAACCATTAAAAGAACTATCCATTGAGCCTTGCCTAGCATCTTCGCGTTTATGTCTAAAATATCAATCAGCTTTAATAGTCCCATCAACGCTGCAAATATTACAGTCATTGTTACTATGGTTTTGATACCCATATAATCAATACCATGTAAAGAACTAGATAATACGCCCCCTATAGTAGCTAAGGCAATCAATAGTAATACAACATAACCGCATTTCACTAAAGTCTTCGGAGTTATAGGTATCTTATCCACAACCCACATCAACCCAGCAATACTTAAGAATATGGCTTCCATGATGGCAAGACGTATTAAAGCATCATACCCTTTCAGATCCCATTTAGATGAGAATCTCTGTATGGCTACGGATATAGCGCCCAACACAATCATAAATCCAGTCATCAATGCAGCTTTAGCCGCGATTTCTCCGACTGACATATCTTTCAATAATGCCAAAGCACCAGCGACTAATGCCATACTTAAAGCTATGGAAACTATTCCTACATACGTGGCGTTTATTTTTTTAACAGTCATCATATCGATGATCGTCTTTTTACTCAAAGCTATCTTATTAATAACCATTGCCATTGTAGCTATAATAGCTAATAATGCTATCATTGCTACACTAACTGCAGCCACTTTATTAATATAATCAGTCTCTGGTAATGCACGGGAAAGAAGAACCACCGCTGTAGCTAAAACTATTGCACCGCCTATAAGACTCCATATCAAAACTATACCATGTCTTGAATCTGGAATTGTGCTTATAACATGGAATAATAAACTAAGCACAGATATTACTAATATAATAGACCCCGTAGCTACTGCTATCTTAGCATAATCCTCAGGCTTCTTTATAGATAATATTAACAAAGCCATAGAACCCATTAGGGCCGAGAATAAAAGTGTAATACCGGCGAACATACCGAATGTCTTTTTGATAAGTACTGACTGAGTTGCAAACATACTTATAACTTCGACCAGTATCATCATCACACCGATTATACTCAACGATATATATAATGATCTCTCTGCCCTGGCAAAATCTTTCTCTGGTATAGTACTAATCGCTAACATCACTAAACCTAGTGCAACGATCAATCCCGTTATAGCTTTAAGCATTTTGTTGGCCGCTTTAAACACTAAAGGATCCTTAACAAGGCCCATAAGCGCCATTAATCCACCAATAGCTAATATTAATAAGCCCATTTTTTCAATAGCCTGTATCATGTGTGGATTCTCTTCGATCCATTTTGATACCTGTGTGGAGAATGCTATAAGAGCAGCAACAACTACTGAAACAAGGGCGGCAGCAATAGCAGCTCTCATCAGACCTTTTCCAGCTTGACCTATGAAATATAATCCTGTGGCGATGGCACCAAATGCTATTACTATACCTGCCATTATTCCTATGATCTTAGCTGTTAATACTGCCCATCCTGCAGCGTCTAATGAGCCTAAATAACTCTTAATATTATCTATAGTCTGCTGAAGCATAGTAACTATCTTATCAACGCCTTCTTTGAAAGCTCTAACAGCTTCTACTGCTGCACCAGAAGAGTTTTTATCCTTTGCCAATTCGTTAAAATGCTTCATCAAGGATCTTATTTCAAGAAATATGATTATAAGAGCGGCTATATGTATGCCCCCGGCCATCAATCTACTCATCACTCCGAGGCCAAGCAACAACGCTGTTAACTCTTTCCAAGATCCCTGTAACTTCTTAAGATCTATACCATCTAACTGGGCTAAGGCTTTTGTTATAAGAACTACACTTGTCGCGAATGCCAGCATCTGGAACATGCCTGTTATTCCAGAGATTTTTAGTCTTGATGCAAGGAATGAGATGGTTAATAAACCAGCGACAATTCCACCAAGTATATAAATTTTCTTTTTAAATCCTTCACCCTCGGTATCAACACTATCCAAAGTTTTAAATGCTGCGGCAAGAATAGCTACAGCACTGGCAAATATAACTAACCCCCCGGAAAATTTCATTAAACCTAGCGATAGGCCAGCGAATTTAGATATAAAGGTATCTAAATAATAGAATAACGTTATTAATCCGAGGAACGCGCTCATCATGATAAACAACTGTTTAAGTTTATCCATAGGTATCGTCGATAACAACTTAAACGACACTGCTATAGCAGTTATAGCTTTTGCAAATGTCATTATGTTACCCACTAATTTCTGACCAAGCGTTCTATATATAAGTCCTTTAAAACCGCTAGCAATCAACTGTAAGCTGACAAATAACCTATTCATCTGGAATACTAATAATATCATTAAACCAGAGAACGTTATCAATAATAACTTAGCAGGGGTTAATCCTTTAAGTAACTCGTGTATATTAGCTACCCACCCGCCTATCATCTCGCGCATACGAGAAAGATACGTACCAACAACTTCTAACACCGTAGACTCTCGGAATGTTTCTTTTATCTTGGCGATCATGTTTCTAAACGATTCCGGGATAGATAGTATTTTATTCTTAATATCTTCAATAGTTACTTCACCGCCAAGTAAAGCTGCAATGCCTTTCTTTATAGAAGTTACAGCTTTCCATACAGCTCCGGCAAGCAACATAAATGCCGATGTAACACCTTCAACAATAGTCTGGACAACAGGGAGATTCCATACATGCTCTATAAATGCTACAAGATTGTCCTTTATCTCTATGATCTTGTTAGCGAGACCCTCCCAATCTATTTCCATTATTCGTATAAACGCCTCATAAAGCAAATAGAAAGGAAGTGCTAAAATGGAGAGTAATACCATTCCTACCTTCTCTAAAATGGGAGTTATGATACCTAATCCATTCTTAACTGCAGATATGATCATTGAAAGGCTTGATTTTAACTTATCCAAACCTAACATCAATAGATCTAGAACTATGCAGATCCCATCAAAAATATCCTGCATGAGTTCACTCTCTGAAATCATATCTACAATTCCCAATATAATATCAGAGATTAAACCTGTTATCCTTACAACAAGACCTATAAGTCTTACAATAATCTGGAATAGAGGCCCGCCAAGTTTAGATATAAGGGTACCTATCACGGTGGCGATCGTTTTGATTATTGTAAAAAGACCAACCAATGTGGATTGAAGTCCTCTAAGAGTAGCGTCAGAAGGGGTTAAAATATGAACTATCCTAAAAATAGTATCAGCGAATGACACCATCTTACTCTGCGCTGAACCATTAAATACTGCACTAAATGCAGAGCTTATGGCTTTACCAATTCTTAAAATATTGGTAGCTGCTAAATATATAGCATCAGATAGTGTTCCAAGCCATTCAAATCTATCTTCAGAAGTTAATAAAGAGGTTATTCCATCTATAGCCTTGGATAGCTTCTGACTAAGTATTTCGGCAAAATCTGAAAAAACATCAAATAAAGGATCCATATCACCCTTTATAGCGTTAATCATCAATCGAACCGAATTCAGTACCGGAATAGCATTATCAATGATTGGTTTGGCAAATTTTTCACCAATTCTCGAAAGGGCTGATTTAACATTCGATAATGCACCTGTGAATGTCTTGTTTGCCTCTTTTGCATGCTCGCCGAACGCATCATCCATGGCGTTAGCAAACATTTCAAAATTTATCAACCCTTTTTTGGTGAATTCCCTTATGTCAATCTCAGTTACTTCCATTCCTTCGGTAAGATCTAAGATAGCGGCTGTCATTTCAGCAGAAGCTTCTTTCTCACCAGAGGTTATTTCATTAAAATACTGTGCCATCGCGGATCTAGCATTAAGGCCTCTCTGACCCAATCGGTTAAGATCCGCTGCAGCAACTTTACCCTTACCAGAAATATCGGTGAAAACCTCAGCTATATCATCATAAGATGAACTGGTCATTGCGGCAACACCGGAAATACCTCTCAAGGCTTTCTTCATATCATCGCCAGCTTCAACACCAGCGGTGGCAAACTGAGCGCAGGCTCTAGCTGCGGCGTCTAACCCATATGCCGTTCCCGAAACAGCATAATCGATGTCATCATATACTTCTTCCCAAGCAACACCTAAACCACTTAACTGGAATTTAGCCTCTTCGATGTTCATCGCTCTGGACCAACCACCAGTCTTGATCTGCTTGAGAGGCGCTGACAAAATATCCCCGAGTTTTCCCGCTAGTTGCATAGCCCCGTCAACAAGATGGGACAATGCCATTAATCCGACCATCCTAAGTGTAGAAAACTTTTCCGATAACTTATCGAGTGAATCACTTATAGGTGAAAGGTCAACTTTTATTGCTTCATCGGAGATGGCTGAAAGATTTTTTGCAGCGTCTTCCAACTTAAGAGAGCCTTTTAATTTCTCTAAAGTATCCAGTGATTCCTGAACGCCTTCTTCAAACTGTCGGTTATCAAATTCCAACGAGACGATTCTATCATCAATTGTTGCACTCATTCAACCACCTCCTTCCATACGTTATTAACTATGTCATCGAATATTGGCTGTACAACGGGATTAATATAATCCTGTCCACGTATATAAGCGCCTTTACCATTACCATGACCGTACTGGAGTAATATCGCGATCGGGATTCCAGTCTTGGTTTCACTATTATTAACAAATGCTAACTCTATAGACTCCTGATTTTGAACTATCTTGTATGACCACGAACTAGCAGTCTCTCCAGTATCAACAGGAGTCGCAGCAGAAAGAGCAGCCACACCCTTTCTACCATACGACTCCAATATTCTTCTTGCGTTTCGCATTGTTCTGATCCGTTTTAACCAACTTTCGGTTTTAGACCAGTCACCTTTTGATGTAAAACTATATCTCATAGCTTTTATCCTTTTGTGCCGTGAGCCTTACGCCTTGCAGCGTTAAGAGCTCGGTTCTGACTGTAAATGTCTCTCTTACTCATCTTCTTCTGTGGCGCATTCTTCTCTGAACAAACCCGTATAAGAGTCATTAAATGATTAAAATGCCACTTGGCACATTCCATAGGAATCTGTTGTGCTATCATCCAATAGTAGATGAGCTCGTTGGTTACGATTTCACCTTTACCTGTCTTATGAGTATCTGTAAACCAGGTAGCGGTCATAGGATCATCGATGTAATCGTTAATCTCTTGTATAACTGACGGAGGTATACAGTTGTATACAGCCGGATCAACATTCTGAGATATCGTCATACATCTAATGTAATCGATCATCATTTCATTAGTTTTCTTTGTGTTAATATCTAAAAAGGGAACATGCCATTTGGCTTCCCATTTAGCTATGGCAACTAATGAGTGCTCGATTTTAAAACTTGTTTCTTTTGTATATACGAACCTATCCGGCGGAATAAAAATCTCTTGTTCCGGGATGGTTACTATTTTAGGCATCAGTTTCAGTCTTATCCGCTCCACCGATTGCGACCACATTATTAGAAGGCTGAGCTTTCAAAGACTCCTCGATCCTAGAAGTATCGTAGCCAAGTTCTTTAAGCTTTGCAATTGCCTCTTCTTCTTTCATCTCCGGCATATTAACACCGCTTATTACGCTGTTAATAAAATTAACCTGCGAATCGGAATTGCCGAGGATCTCCATGAACAACTCACTATAGGCATTGCTCTGCTCGAAAGAATCCCTAAGTTCCTGACTCTTGATAAATCTGGTACCATCTTCAGACTTAATACCGTATGACTTAAGAATCAGGTCTTTGAATATCTGTACGATCTTGGCATTGTCTTTTGTAGCGATGAGCATCTTGATCATCTCTTCGACACCAGCCTGTGTACTAAGCTCCATTTCCATGAGCTCTGCCTTCGAGAGATTGAAGTAGAATGTTTCTTCTCTCATCTGTCCATTGAAATCTTCGTACTTGATCGTTTTCTTTAACATATCTGTGTTCTCCTTTTGTTTGGTGAGTAAAGGGCCTCCAAAAACTACTCATTTTGAAGGCCCCGTGTTATAGATCTTTACTTATTAGCCGTTATTAATTGTTCCGTTAAGAATGCCAATAACCTCATCGGGAAGAGGAAGGCGAGGAGCTACTGCCTCAGCTGCGGGATCTGTTGTTGCATCTTTTCCATACAGAATATCCTCAAGCTTAGTAAGGTAGCCTCTCTGAGTAGTCTCTGTAAACTTGGTGCTGTCTATCGTAAGGATAGATGTAGCCTTATAACCGGTTACGTTAACCGGAGTGGTGCTGATCGAATAACTGAAACTGATCGCTTCGGGAGAATCGTTAACAGTATTGTATGCTTTCTCCGAAGGGGTGGCCTTGCAGCCATAGATCAGGTGAAGCTTGTATCCCAGATCCTCGGTTACATCGTTACCGATCTTGGTTCTGTAGGACAGGCCGAAGGTCTTCCTTGACTGCTGATGAATATTAACGCCTGAAACAGGGGCAACGGATCCATCACAAAGCTCCCACTCATCAGGATAGGTGTAGCACTCGAGGGTTGCTGCAAACTCTTCTGCAGAAAGCAGATCCAGATACTTAATATTGTCAGCGTACTGAGCGTTAGACTCTGCACCTGAAGGTGACTCTGAGATCGAAGTGATACCATTCCAAGCAACACCATCATCATAAGCTGAAGTTGAAGAATTAAAAGGATAAAGAACGCAATGGTCTATACCGGTCTCATAAAATCTTTCGCCGGTCTGATCCCATTTAAGCTTTCCTGCTGCCATAGTTATTTCCTCCTTAGAAATAAATATTAAACACGCTGTGGACAATTCCGTCAGTCTTGAATTCTCGATCAAATGTACACATCGGTAAATCCAAAAGCTTATCAAGATATTGGTCATTGTCCGCAGTTCTACACATTAAAGTTACTGTGTAACGCTTAGTTTTCATATACGGACTATTATCCGCATAGTTAACCAGTGCATTACTCCTCTCATACACTATACAAGGGTACGAGAGTTTGAGATTCTCCGGGGGTTGAAAATATACCTTGTTATTAGGTCCCATAATCTCCTGAAGAATCTCCTGAAGTTGACTCCAAGTCCTCATTATACAATCCTCCCAAGGATATGATCAATCTAGGCGGTTGTGATGCGTCCACATCGGATGCTGACCATAGAGCCCCCTGCCATTCTATACATCTGAGTTTGAAGAAATTATCTCTCGCATAGGGATCGGCTACGATACTAATCTGATTTGTGACTTGTATGTCAGCATTAACCTTACTTCCAAGCGAATCACGTTTTGTGTTTCGTATAACATCACCGTAATATGTTCGGAACGTTAACTTTTCTTCCCATAATCCCGGTTTTGTTTCGACTGTGTCGACGTAGCCGACTCTCCCATGAAATCTCATCTTTATCTCCTACTCATTTTGAAGGTCAGGCATCAGCTGCGATGCTGTAAGTCGTCTCACCTACTACAACCTGAGATCCGTCAAGCTTAACGGATGTAGGAAGCACATAGCTGGTGCCATTATCGATAAACAGTTTACCATTAGCGACCATGTTGAGAACCTGTGATCTCTTAACCTCAACTGTCTTATCTGCATCTGTGTACAGCTTCGTGGATTTCACGAACAGTACGTTTGTGGCTCTATCGTCTGAACCCTTGCCGTAAATTCTCATAACTTTTCCTCCTTAAAATCATCCGTTAACTTCGGTCTCAAGAACCAGGGCAGAGAACGGAACCGTGAGGGCACCAGAAATCCTGGTCTCGATCAGGTAGGTCTCTTTGTTGTAATCAATATCGAAGTCTTCGAACATGTTTACAGCGCCGCCCTTATCAGCACCTACATTGTAGTCCTGAAGGTTAACCATGATACCAAGCAGCTGATAAGTATGTCCATTATCGGTCCTGGTCTGATTATCAAATACCGGAACAGTAACGATCTCAGATACACGGATCTTATTTGCCAGAGTCTGAATAGAATCATAGATGAATCTGCCGGTGGTATCGGTGATCAGCAGCATATCAGCCAGTACATCTTCAGTTGTATAGAACTTGGGATTTCCTGAACCCTTGTACAGCTTACGATTCTTGATCAGGGCTTTGATGTTAGCCTGTGCCTTAGCGTTGTCATCAGCACCAGCTGCATAAGTAACCTGAACCTTTACCGAATACAGATCAGCGTCTTTCCAGATAGGACGAACATGATCTTCCTGGATCTTATCTTCAGAAGAAGCAAGACGGCCATCACCGATCATGATTGCACGAGCGATCTCCTCGTCAAGCATCATTCTCATCTCAGCCTTGATCCAAGCTACTACATCGAAATCGGTGATATCAATGATGTCATCACGATCCAGCTTCTGCTTCTTGTAAATAGTCTGAGGAGTGGTGCTTCTCTTAAGCAGCGAGAATACTTCCTCTTTCTTGTAGTTATCTTTGATGTAACCCTTAGCACGAGCCTCATCCTCACGGATATCAGCGAACATGCTCTTGATTCGGCTGTAAGGGGTGTGATGAACACCATTCATAACACCAGAAACCCAACCGGTGTCTCTCTTGATCCAGTCAGGCGTGGGGGAAGCAGCTTTAGCTTCCGGGAACAGCCAATCAATATCTGTAATACCATGTGCGAGGGAGGTAGCCTTAAGAGACTGACCGCCACTCCTAGCTTCTGTGAGAATTGCACTGGCTTCAGTCTCATCCATGCCGTGCTGAAGAGTAGTGTCATATTCTCTTTCAAATACGTTTCTGTGCATTTTGTTACCTCCTATTGCTGATTGTGCAACTTCATCATCGTCGTCTTCTTCTTCGTCGTCATCGGCTTCACCGCTGGCGTCCTGAACGCCCTGATCATATGCTAACTGCATCATACCTTCAAGCAGTGTCTGCTGATCTTCATCAAGGGTATCCATTACTTCTTCTACAGTGGGCTCATCATCGTCATCGTCTTCATCGTCATCCTCTTCCATATCGTCCCACTCAATATAATCATCCTCATCATAATCGAGGAAATGAGCAAGCTCGTCACTTACTGAGAACGGCTGCTTAAAGCTAATGATAGCTTCGTCTTCGATATCTTCATATGAACCGTCGCTGTGCTGAAGAATCGGGAAATCAATTGTTGCTCCAGGATTTGCTCCTGCAAGAACAAGCGATACTTCTCTTATAGCCCCATGAAGCACATCTTTGCCCCTCTTAACAAGCTGATTTGCAAATATTGAGAGCGATGTAATATCTCCATGTGCCACGAGAGCTTTGGCCATCTGGCCTTTTTCTGTGTCGTTGAATGCACCGTAGCAATATACGCCATCATCACGATTCTCAAGTGTACAATGACCCAGTACATTCTCGGGATCTTTATGATCGTGCATATAAACCAGGGGTACATTGATGCCATCGCAATCGGCAAATGCATCCTGGCGAATGGTTAAACCATCAGCACATTCTATGTCGTTGCGAGTAGCCCAACCACTAAAATCATAAGTACTACCCATTTTGATGTTTCCTCCTTTTAAACATTAGCCAACTCGGAAAGTTTCATTTTGCCGATGTTTTCATTCATGACTCCACCAGCACCAATACCCCCTTCCTCGCCGTTATCAGTATACATCGGATCATAACCTGCTTCTGCGTTAAGATTCTTATTACGCAATTCGTTGGCCCTCGGATCATCTACAGGTTTCCATCCAATAACAGACCTCATCTCATTTGAAGAAGCCACTTCATTACGTGTAAACTTGTCAGTCATCTCCGCAATCTGACTAATTGGCGTATTCTTAAACGGATCGCGGAAATACATTATAGAATGATGCCTGGTTCTTGCCGTCTTGGTTAAGAACTTCCACCTCATACTATTGACAATTGAACTTATTATAGGCACAATGGTATTGTTGTAATAGTTAAGCATGGTCTTCTCGTCAGCAGTGCCTTTCATGATTTCTTCAGTCATACCCAACTGGCTGTATAGCATACTCGTAAGGAACGTGATCTGATTCATCAGATTGTTTTCTACTGATCGATTCAACTGCGTAACTTTCTCAGTACCATCAATATAGGCTATACCATACTTAGAACCGGCCAACTGATCCTCAATATTCTTTCGCCTATCTTCTGCCTGCTTCTTCCTGGCTTCTGTCTTGATGATGCCTGGTAACTGTACAATTACGTCTAGCTTTCCTGAACCGGACTGTTCATCTATAGCGTCCAAAATATTCAACTTATGAATTAGACGCTTAGCTACTGAGTTTGGTTCATTCATAACTGCATAAAACGGATTATCAACGATAGCCACCATAGACTTCGGAAGTGTAACATCTTCTTTCTCTCCAGTTTTATCGTTGTATAACCGTATCTTAACATAGTCGGGCATCCATTGTATAACCCTACCAACTCTCAAAGATTCTATATCATATGATTCTGAGAGTTTTGGATTCGTAGATGTGTCAACAGGAACTATAGCCACAGATCCTTCATCAAACATACTAAGAACCACGTCTTGTATAAATTGCTGTGGTATCTGATCTTTATTTGCAGCTATCGTTAAGCACTGATTGAGTGAATCGTCAACAACCTCTTTAAAACGTTCATTGTTATCATCCATTCTAACATGCTTAATATCTAGCATCGAAACATCTATAGCTATTCTGTTATACACTGCAGTAACTATAGAACGTTCATTACCCATCGACATTCGAACCCTATTTGGATTTATATATGTCGATCGACCATAGTCGTATCGAAACCCATTGGTAGGATTAATAAACGCATTCCAGCTATGCTTCAGTCTATCTCCCAAAGTCATAGTTATTTACTCCTCATTTTGAAGATCTATCTTTTGTATTTGCGTTTATACGTTCGTATATCTGCAGCTATCTCTGCTTCCGGTCTATCGTTAACGGTTATAGAACCATCTCGCCAACGTGTCCTTATCTTTCCACCGCTTGTAGATTGCCTAAACTTCTTATCGCCAGTCTCTCGAGCATATGCGTTTTCAATTGATGTACGTATAGCTAAACGCTCTTCATTTGTTCTGGCATCTGGTAAGTGTCTCTCCAAAGTGGTTCTGGTTTTACGAGCTGATTCATGCGGGTTTATTTTTAACCATCTTAACTTTGTTCTTAACCCTTTTAATTTTCCTTTAACCGCTCTAACTTTCCTCCGCCCCCACTTCATTCCTTTAACACCGTAGTGGGCGAGGGTCTCTTCATCAAGCGGTATCTCGCCTAAATATGTTGGTGTGTACATTATTTAAACCTCTTATACTTTCCATGGAATCTGGGGTCGGCATAAACGTTAATACCGTTGTAGTTACGAGTAAATCGTTTATCTCGATTATAGTCTATACCGCTTCCCTGCCTAGTGAATCGCTTATCCCTCGAAATATTGATGGCATTCTTAGTACTCTTATACCTAGGATCCTTATACATAGCAGACTCAAACACCTGCATTGGGGAAACTTCACGAAACTTATAGATAGTTCCTGAGAACCCACGGCTACGACGTTCCTGAGATTCATACGATCCTGTACCTCGACCTGTGCCTTCTGGGAGCAATCCCCAGTTGTTCTTTTTACGTTTACGTTTGTTTTTTAACCCTCTAAGAGAATCTCGGAGTTTCCGCTTACCCCATTTCATTCCTTTAATGCCAAAATGGGTAAGCGTATCATCAGAAAGAGGAGGTTTGTTTAACTCAGTGCAATAGATCATGTCACTCATCAATCGTCCTCCTTTTTCTTCTTTTTCTTGTTTCGTTTCTCGTTAACCATCTTCTCAATATTCTGTTCTGCAAGATATCTCTTATATGCCTCTTGCATTTCATTTGTTGAGTATCGACCCTTATTCTTCAACATATCATAAACATTGTATGTCTTGATAGGTTCTTTATCGTCAATCTTAATATTGGCGTCTTTAAATATCTGCTTAAGTAATCTAGCAGTTTCTTTATCTGTGGTTTTGGCTAACTGTGAAACTACGGCGTTAGCAGCTGCAGAAGGCGCGTTCTTAGCCACATTAGATACTGTATTAGTAACGCCTTCTCCAACGCTCTTCTTAACCTGTTTGACAAAATTTTCTCTCCACTTCTGACCGGGAGACTTGCTAGCTTCTGTAACTTCTCTAAGCTTTGATCTTAACCGATCTTCTGTAGATAAGCGGTTAAGCATATCATTAATCTCCTGGTTAGAGAAATTATCGATAGTCTTAACCATTGCGTCCAGATCTTTAGTCTTGATAATATCTTCTTTAGATTTTTGAATCTGTGACTCTTTTTTGGCTTTCTTTAAAGACTTAACCCTTTTATCTGACGCTTTTCGGAGTTTGCGTTTGGATGGGTGTTTACCTCCAGATCTTAGTCTCTTACCCGTAGATACATCGGAGCCCAACGGATAAGGTGGACCATTACGTACACCCCAGGACATACCGAGAATGCCGTGATGTTCGAGTGTCTCTTCAGAAAGCTCAGGTTTATCATAGTCATACTCATATAACTTTATTACCTGATCATCCATATTTATACCTCTACCATCTCTCCCTATCCCATTGCTTCTGTTGCTGCTTTCTAAGTTTAGCTATGAGATCTTTATCATTTTTATCAAAGCTTGAAATGTTTCTATTATCATTTTTATCCGTGGTTGTCTTTTGTACAACAACATTATACTTCCTATCAATATGATAATGATCTGTTGACCCATTTTTGCCTTTCAAGCTCAATGTCTGATATCGATTCATACCGTCTTTCATGCGTTCGTCGTGTCCCGTCCCAACGTACCATGATCTACCGTCAGATGTTGTGAATAACTTATGTGTTTCCTGGAAATCTCGATCAGCCTTTTTAACATTCTTATCATGCTCTTTCTGAAGCTTTTGATCATGCTTGGATTGTTTCGTATCTACACGGTTTTCTCCCTTATTTTTTTTCTTTTTCCTGAGCGATTTTCCAGTGGATACATCGGAATCCAACGGATAAGGAGGGCCGTTTCTTTCACCCCAGGACATGCCGAGAATGCCGTGATGAGCAATATAATCATGGTAAAAATCAGGTGTTGGTTGATATTGTCTCATATTAGTTACCTCTATTCAAAATCATCTTTACAAAGATTATACGCAATATACGCGTCCATCATAGCGGCTACGTTATCAATCTTCTGATCTCGCCGCATCTTGTAAAGTTTGCGATTACCATTAGTGTCTTCTAGTGTAATACAGTTACCCATAGCAAAACTCATAAGCTCCTCATCGAAAAGTAACATCCTTTCCTCTGAAAGCTTCTTGAGCTCTCCTAAAGGAACTGATTCGGTTTTAGCGCCCTGGGGAACTTTAACAATATTATACTCGCCGTTATCTATTTCCCAACGATTAATAAACTCTTTAGCGTTGTATGGGTCATATCCTATACATCGAACATCATAACCATTAAGATCTATATGCCTATCAAGGTCATCGTAAACCTCCATAAGATCCAAAGTTACCCCATCCAGTACACAAAGACTGCCTTCATCGATGAACTGCTGATATTTATTACGCATATCGGATGAGAGCTTAATAAACGTCTTATAAGAAATATAACTACGAGTCTTAATGCCATATGCTCCGTCCTTCAACGGAAACAAAAATGTAAAAGCGCAAAAGTCATCACCCTGCGATAAATCTGCGCCTATAGCACAAGTCATTTTCCAGAAATTTCTAGCTCTATGCGGAATGGTTTCTTCGTATGTGAAGAAATATGTGTATCCCTCCATCGGAATACCGAATCTCTTAGCCAAAATATCATTTCTTGTAGACGGAGCTTTCTCTGCTCGCTCTACGTCCTCCTGATAGACATCATACTGAACGGTCTTTCCGAGGTTAGGATTGGCTTTGATCCACATAGACGGCTTATTAACTTCTGAAATATCATCTAACTTGTAATACCAGATACTAATCTGAGGAGCTTTGAATTCTCCTTTGAGAATGGACATGAGCTCCATTTTAATGGTATCACCAGATCCATTTCTTACAGTTCCTTCAGAACTGGTTGCCAATATGAGATAATCGTCCAGCTTAGAAGCTCCTTGCTCTATAGCGCCTATAACGTCTTCCCTAACATCGCCAGAAAGCCATTCATCGACCGTCGATACTTTAGGTCTTAATCCTTGTAATCTGTCAACTGACATGGGCCTAACTTCTAGTAATGACTCAGTTAGGAAGTTTTTTATGCCTTCCTTAGTGCTTGCGAGTTTCTGTCGATCAGCTTTAGAACCTGTAGTGTTCTGGAGGGATCCATCTGTAAGGAACTTAAACAACGGCCCTCTGGCCCTAGTTATCGATGTCCTTATTGGAGACATTACCTCTTCAGCCTGTCTCATCGTAGGGGCTGTGGTAATCTGATGAGTAGTCGCTGGATCGATATTAAGAAAATAGCTTTGAATGGAGGAGGCATACATTGATTTAGCTGCTCCTCGAGCTACTATAAGATATTGCTTCTTTGTTAATCTTTTCTTAATCATTCGATTAACGTAATGACCACCACGACCAGATTTATTAGGCTCATATACTGATCGTTCAGTGAAGTAATACCATCCAAAAATCTGTTCACCCCAAAGCTTGAATGAGTCCAGAAGATGGAGCGGTGACCCATCTGTTAGGGTTAGTTCTTCTTCACAATACGCTACCCATCCATTAATCGCTTCGTCATCGTAATAGATGTTCGGATCTGAGATTAGCTCGTCTATCCGGTTCATTTCCATGGCTATCTCCCGATTCACCGGGATCTTACCATTTATTACATCATTACGGAAAAGCCCGTAATAAATGGGTACCGCGGTGTTCGATAGTGCCATGTTTGATTACCTCTTATTTCTTCTTTTTCTTATAAGTTAACTTATGACGATTTCTTCCACTGGACATATAATCCTCATATGTGTAGTTATTCCAAGCCCGGTCTACCATTCTATTATCCGGTGCACCCTTGCTATAACCCTCGTTGTCGTTACCATTTCTGCCATACAATGCAGAATACCTATCACCACGAGTAGTCGTTGACGTAGATCTAGCACGTCCGCTATCATAATAGGTATCCTTAATCCTGCTGGGATTATACTTCCCGGTCCCATTCCTTACACTAATAACCGAGGATCTAAATCCATTTTTCTTTCTATTGTATTTGGTTTTTGCTTCTAAGGCCTTATTCTTAAGTCGCGATGCATGCCATTTAAGATCAGCTTTAAGCTTAGCTTTCCTCTTACCCCACTTCATACCCTTAACGCCGTAGTGGGCGAGAGTCTCTTCATCAAGCGATATCTCGCCTAAATATGTTGGTTGATAATTCATATCGATTACCTCTATAATGAAAGCCTACGGGAACTGAGATTTTTATCAATTTGTCAGTTACCATTTACGAATCTAAACATTAGTTACATTCAGCTCCCGTAGACTACTCATTTTGAACCTTTAGCCTTCCATTCTGTCGATCTCATCCTGGATCTCGGCTATCCTCTGCATCAGCATTTCTTTCTTATCATGACCGCTATAATTACGCATACTATTGCGACTTGATCTACGATAAGAATTGTTATAGCTATTTCTCCTGGAACTATAAGGATAACTCCGGCTCATACCACGAGCCATACTGCTTCCTTCATACTCATCTGCGCCTTCCATTGCATCTATGCATGTTATGTAATACATAGCTTTAGTTGCCTTATAAACACAGTCCAGTTCCGTAGGAGACATATCACCTTTTTTAACGATCTCGTCAACTTTCTCGTTAAGGAGCTCGTTTAAATCCCATAAAGAATCCATATTATCCTCCTCCCTAAGCAGTTCTGGTCACGGCCAGTGTTGCTTCTCTTCTGACTGTTATTGCCGGGGTTCCTGCTACTGCAGGATCGTCCGGTGTGCCATCAACATACCTTACTCCAACATTAGCACAGCATCCGCACGGAACAACAACTTCTACTTCGTTGTATACATGCTGATACGTTGCCGCTGCTGTGGGAGTGATAATAGCAATGCTTTCAGGAAGCACTACTCCATCATAAGTTATAGCCAATGCTATAGGAGTTACAGCGCCGCCTGTGGGTATCTGAATATTTGCACTATATGCTACTCGATACCTAGCGGGGTTTCCATTGGCGCCGCCACGCAGCGTAAAAAGTCCGGGTGCAACAGGCAACACGTTACCCTTACGGCACGGACTAGAAACCTGGTTGAACGGAATATCACTATTAAGAGCAACATTCTGATCAGCAGTCGTTATATACGTAGCCATGGTCAACACCTCCGTTTAATTATAGAATCCACCGTTGCAGCCGCAACCATTATTCTGATGGCAGCAATTAGGATTGGGCACAACATATGCCGGTACAGCTGTAGGATTGAGATACTGCTCCAGAGCAACTGTCTGTGCTGCATTATCAGCTATGATTCTGGAAGCATTGGCATTGCCTGCAGCTATAATATTTGACATGTTGAGCTGGTTCTGAAGCTCTGCGATCTTCTCATTCTTAGCATCAATCTTATCCTGACACATCTGATCCATGATCTTCTGAACACCATCAGCAACTGCCTGACGATCTGCACAAGCCTCTCTTGCAAGATCTGCTGTGAGGTTAGCAATTGCCAGACGGTTCTCGCA